>Ga0160446_100079_pt1 | contig 95757 bp, 98 predicted proteins | sample HID1973I_E1MG_FD_108200 | JGI IMG/M metagenome (GOLD analysis project Ga0160446, IMG submission 108200) | Enriched mosquito-associated microbial communities from UW Madison campus, WI, USA - HID1973I_E1 MG | ecosystem: Host-associated > Arthropoda: Insects > Digestive system > Unclassified ...
GAACCGGGTGCGCTTCGAATACAAGGGCAACAAGTCGCTGGTCCTGGCCTCGGCGGGGCAGGTTGCGGTCTATGACGGCAAGACGCGCGGCGGCCCGCAGCAATATCCGCTGTCGAAGACGCCCCTGTCGCTGATCCTTGCGCCGAACATCAACCTTGGGCAAGCCAAGATGGTGACGGGCTATGCCGAGAAGAAGAACACGACCGTGGTGACGGCGCAGGATCCGCAGCATCCCGAATACGGCAATATCCAGATGGTCTTTACCGCGAACCCGACCCAGTTGCGGCAATGGGTGGTGACGGATGACGCCGGCAAACGGACGACGGTGATCCTGGGCGACATGAAGACGGGGGTGTCCATTCCGCCTTCGAAATTCGCGATCCGTTGATCCCGCGCGCGACTGGCGTGCCTGTCACCTGCGACAGGACGCCAGTTGCAGGCGGTAAAGTTCGGACCGGGCGCTGACCTTGCCGGCGACGTCCATCAGCCAGCCCTTGCTGCGATGCGAGCCATTGGCAAAGCCCGAGCGGCCTTCGTGATAGGCAAGATATTGCGAGGCCGCGTCCTGTTTTGAAATTCCCAGGATGCGGGTGGAATCGTTCATGTACCAGCCCATGAAGTCGGTGGCGTCGGCGATGTCGTCGCGCTGGGCGCGGCGGTTACCGGTTTCCTGCCGATAGTCGTCCCAGGTCCCATCCAGCGCCTGACTGTAGCCATAGGCCGAGCTTTGGCGCCCCATCGGGATGATCCCCAGCGCATAGCGGTGCGGGGTGCGGGCGTCGCCGATGAATTTCGACTCTTGGTGGATGACAGCCATCTGCACGTTGACCGGGACGCCCCAGCGCCGTTCGGTCGCCTTCATCGCGCGCATATAGGTCGGGCGTTCGGCCGCGATCGCGCAGGCATTTTCCAGATTCCGGGGCGCCTTGTAACTCCCGCCGCCGCCGCAAGAGGCCACCAGCCCGACTATGGCGAGCTTCAGAAACCTGTTCATACTGCCCCTCATGCTCTTTTTTGGGCGAAGCATAGGAGAGTTGGCCCCTGCTGCGCAAATGACAAAGGCACGATTTCATTCTAGCTGGGCAGAATGGACACGGATTTGATGATGGCAAAGCAGCTGTTTCCTGCTTTCAGATCAAGGCTTTGAATGGATCTTGGCGTGACTTGCGCAAGCATCCGCTCATCCCCCACCCGCAATTGCACCAGCCCGTCGCGGATCGCGACAACCGTCGCGGGCAGCACGTTCAATGCCGAAAGCCCGACCGGCGGGTCACGGGACAGGATCACCTCATGCGCCAGAACGCGCAGGCGCAGCACCTCGCCGGGGCGGGCGGTCCCGCCTTGCACCAGCATCGGCCCCGAACCCGTGGAGACGCGCAGCATTCCGTCCTGCTCGACCGCCTCGACCCGGGCGCGGATCAGGGCGCCGGCTTCGCGCGAGCCAAGAGCGGGGGCAAGTTCCGGATCGGCAAGGATGTCGCTCAGCGTGCCGGAATGGGTGACGCGACCGCGTTCCATCAGCACGACCGTGGTGGCAAGGCGCACGATTTCGGGGACGGAATGGCTGACATACAGGATCGGCAGGCGGACCTCGTCGCGCAGGCGTTCCAGCCAGGGCATGATCTCGGCCTTGCGGGCATCGTCCAGCGCGGCAAGCGGTTCGTCCATTACCAGCAGATCGGGGTCCGACAGCAGGGCACGACCTATCGCGGTGCGCTGCTTTTCCCCGCCCGACAGGCTGTGGGGATGGCGTGCCAGCAGCGGACCTAGCGCCAGCATCGCGGTGATACGGTCGAAATCGCGTGCCGCGCCCCGACGCCAGCGCGAGGGATAGCGCAGGTTTGCCTCGACCGTCATGTGGGGAAACAGGCGGGCATCCTGAAAGACGCAGCCGATCCGCCTTGCCTGCGGGGGCAGGTGGGTGCGCCCGTCCAGAAGCACGCGGCCCGACAGCTGCACGCGCCCCGAGGCGGGGCGCATCAGCCCGGTGATGACGTTGATTGTAGTGCTTTTGCCGCAACCCGAGGGGCCGAACAGCGCAGTCACCCCCTCTGGCGCGTCGAAGGCGACGTCGAGATCTAGGCCGGGGAACGGGTGGCGGAAGGAAACGGACAGCGTCATCTGCGCCGCGCGGCCCTGCGGGCAAGGGCTTCGGACAGGAAGACGGCGGCCATTGCGATCACGATCGAGACCAGCACCAGCCGCATCGCCGGACCTTCGCCCCCCGGTGTTTCCAGAAAGGCATAGATGGCCGACGGCAGGGTCTGCGTCTGGCCGGGAATATTGGATACAAAGGTGATGGTGGCCCCGAACTCTCCCATCGCCTTCGCGAACCCCAGGGTTGCGCCAGCCAGCAGGGCGGGACCGATCAGGGGCAGCGTCACGGTGAAAAAGATCCAGAATCGCGGCGCGCCCAAGGTTGCAGCAGCCTGTTCAAGCCGGGGATCGACAGCCTCGAACCCCAGCCGGATCGCGCGGACGGTCAGGGGAAAACTCATGATTGCGGCGGCAAGCGCGGCGCCAGTCCAGCGGAACGCAAAGACGATGCCCAGCGGTTGCAGCAGCGATCCGACCGGACCCTTCGTCCCGAAGGTGATAAGAAGAAGGTAGCCGGTCACGACCGGCGGCAGGATCAGCGGCAGGTGGACGATGCCGCTGATCAATCCGTGGCCCGGAAAGCTGCGCCGGGCCAAAAGCCATGCGACCGCGATCGCAAAGGGCAGGCTGGCCAGCGTGGCGACCAGCGAGACCCGCAGGGACAGGGTAACGGCCTGCCATTCCTGCGGGCCAAGCCAGTCGGAAACGCTCATGGCAGGACGGTGAATCCTTGCCCCTCGAAGACCGATTTGGCCGGATCCTGCTTCAGGCCTTGCAGGAAGGCCGCGGCTTGGGGCGTGTCGGCGGTCTTGGTGACAGCGCCCGGATAGATGATCGCGTCATGGCTGTCGGCAGGGAAGGTGCCGACGACGCCGACGCCGGGTTCGGCCACCGCGTCAGAGCCATAGACGATGCCCAGCGGCGCCTCGCCGGTGGCGACCAGCTGCAGCGCGGCGCGCACGTTGTCTGCCTGGGCGACCTGCGGTTCCACCTTGCTCCACAATCCAAGCTTTTCCAGCGATTGCTTGCCATATTGACCGGCGGGGACCGAGTTGACCAGCGCCATCGCCAGCTTGCCGTCCTTCAGCAGGTCAGGCAGCGTCGTGACATCGGCCGCGGCGGGCTTGCCTGTGCCGACGAGGACCAGCGTATTGCCCAGAAGGTCGGTCCGGGTCGCCGGGTCGATGTCGCCCGACTTCGCCACTTCGTCCATCCAGTCGGTCGAGGCCGAAATGAAGATATCCGCCGGTGCCCCCGCCTGGATCTGCTGGGCCAGCTTCGAGCTGCCCGCGTAGGAGATGACGACCTTGTCGTCATGTCCCTTCATCCACTCGGCCGCGATCTCGTCCAGCGCGGTCTTGAGGCTGGCGGCGGCGAAGATGGTGATCTCGTCGGCATGGGCGGCGGGGGCCTGTGCCACGGGCAGCAGGGCGATGACGGCGGCAGTAAGCCAAGGCAGGCGCATCGTTAAGGATCCTCCGTTATGTCCCGGCAGACATAACCCTCGGCGTGGCGGTGCATCAAGCGTTATTTCTGTTCGGATATATCGCCTTCAAGCGCCATGCGCAGGGTTGCGATCTGCGGGGCGTCGCGCAGCATCGCCTCAAGCGCGCGATAATCGGCCAGTACGCTCTGCCCCAGTTCCGTGACGCTTGCCCCGCCGCCTTTGGCGCCCCCGCGGCTGCTGTCGACCAGCGGCGCGTGGAAATGGCCGTTCATATCCTCGACCAGCGCCCAGGCGCGGCGATAGCTCATTCCCAGGCGTCGGCCCGCGGCCGAGATCGAGCCTTCTTCGGCAATGGCCTGAAGCAGGTCGGCCTTGCCACGACCAAAGGTCAGGCCCTTGTTGAAGTGCAGGCGAAGGCTCAGGCGAGGGTCGTTTTCCATGCCCCCATTCTTCGCAAGTAACGCGGCGTAGGCAAGTCGATGCGGGGCTTTCGTCACCGACGGTCGGGGGATAGCGTCAATCCCGAACCTGAAAATTGGGGGTATACCATGTCCGAGAACGAGATCGTCATCCTGTCCGGCGCGCGTACGGCCATTGGCGGCTTTGGCGGCAGCCTTGCGGCCATCGCACCGATCGACCTGGCCGCAATCGTCACCCGTGCCGCGATCGAGCGGGCGGGGATCCCCGCCGACCGCATCGGCAGCGTGGTCTTTGGCCATGTCCTGAACACCGAGCCGCGCGACATGTATCTGTCGCGGGTTGCGATGCTGAACGCGGGCGTTCCGCATACGACCCCGGCGATGAACGTGAACCGGCTTTGCGGATCCGGGGCGCAGGCCATCGTTTCGGCCGCGCAGGCCCTGATGCTTGGCGATGCGGATTTTGCGGTCGCAGGCGGTGCGGAATCGATGAGCCGCGCCCCCTATGCGGTTCCGGCCGCGCGTTTCGGTGCGAAGATGGGCGATGTCCAGATGATGGACATGATGGTTGGCGCCCTGACCTGCCCGATGGGCACCGGGCATATGGGGATCACGGCGGAAAACGTCGCCCGCGAACATGACATCAGCCGCGAGGCGCAGGATGCCTTCGCGCTGGAAAGCCAGCGGCGCGCTGCCGAGGCGATTGCCGCAGGCCGCTTTACCGACCAGATCGTCCCGGTCGAGATCAAGACCCGCAAGGGGATGGTCGCCTTCGACACGGACGAGCATCCGAAGGAAACCGACCTGCAGAAGCTGTCCGGGCTGAAACCGGTGTTCCAGAAGGACGGCTCGGTCACGGCGGGCAATGCCTCGGGGATCAATGACGGCGCGGGGGCGCTGGTGCTGGCCCGTGCCGATGCTGCAAAGGCCGCAGGCGCGACGCCGCTGTTCCGGCTGCTCGGCTATGCCGTTGCGGGTGTCCGCCCCGAGGTCATGGGCATCGGACCCATTCCCGCGGTCGAGGCGCTTTTGAAACGCACCGGCCTGAAGGCAGCAGATTTCGACGTCATCGAGTCGAACGAGGCCTTTGCCGCGCAGGCGCTTGCCGTGAACAAGGCGCTTGGCCTTGATCCCGCCAAGGTGAACCCGAATGGTGGGGCAATCGCGCTGGGCCACCCGGTCGGGGCGACCGGCGCCATCATCACCATCAAGGCGATGCATGAGTTGATGCGCACCGGCGGCCGCAGGGGCCTGATCACCATGTGCATCGGTGGCGGTCAGGGGATCGCGCTGGCGATCGAGCGGATCTGATCCGCAGTCCCCGAAATGACAAAGGGCGGTCCCAAGGACCGCCCTTTTTTGCATTCCGCCGCGACGGATTTCATCATTGCGGCGAAAATTTGGAACGGGCCGCTTCCGAAGAAACGACCCGCGAGATCCACGGAGATGGTCCGGTTAGGGTTGGTGCCCACCGTCCCAGTCAGGGTTTACGACCCTTGGGGCTGCCCTTAGGCCACGGCCCCCCTGACTGTCCCGACACCTCTCTCCAATATCACTCTCGACACTGGACCACCTCCTTTCAATGTGTTGCCGTATGATCTTAGCGTGACACAGATCGACGATCAGTCAATGAATTTGCGCACGTCGCTGGATCAAATTTCCGACGATGATCCTGAACGGAATGAGAGCGACAAGCGCCTGCGCCATTTTGACTGTCCAGTCGGCAACTGCCAAAGAAACCCACAACGGCTGCACGGGACCGTGTCCCAGCAGGGGAAGCATCTCGTTTGCCCAGGAAACATCGTCGCCCGGAAACAGCGGAGTCAGTGTGGCCGAAAAGGCGATGCTGAAGAAAACGACGGTATCGAAGATCGACCCGGCAACGCTGGCCGCCAGCGGCGGCAACCACCAGTTGTATTTCCGCAACGAGTTGAAGACCGAAATGTCCATCAGCTGCGAGGACAGGAACGCCGCGCCCGAGGCGATGGCGATGCGCAGCGTGGTCTTGTCCATGCCCGCCGCGATGAGCGAGCAGACAACGCCGGTCACGAAGCCCGCATAGACAACCCGGCGCGCGGCCGAGGGACCATAGATCCGGTTCATGATATCGGTGACAAGGAAGGCGACCGGATAGGTCAGGGCCCCCCAGGTCAGCCAGCTGCCCAGCAGATGCTGGACCAGGATGTTCGAGGCCACGACAACAGTGGCCATGGCGATGACGCCAGGAAGAATGCGTGGCATGTCTGGTTCCGTTTTGACAAGGTAGCGGCGACTCGGCCCCGGATCACGGGGCATGGCCGCATAATCCCGCAACTGCAACCTGTCAATCCGCTTGCAGGGCCGTCTTGTCCGCCTGGGCCGGGGGCGTGGGGTCCGGCTGCTGCTCGACCACGCGGAATTCGACGAATTCGGTGCGCTGGAAGCGGCTGAAATTGTCGTCTGATATTAGGGTCAGCATGATCCCCTGCGGGCCTTGCCAGACCGACATTCCCTCAAGATTGTCATATTGCAGCGGCAGGCTGACCAGAAGTTCCTGTTCGTTCGTGACCCCATCGGGGGTCAGGTCGAAGCGCCGGACCCGGCTGCGAAAGCCCAGCAACCCCATGAAGTCGCGTTCCAGCAGGTAAAGCCGGCCATCCGGGCCGATATCGGCATCGACCGCTAGGAAATCGCCCCGGCGCGGGATCGAAAAGGGCTGGTCCCAGGCACCGTCGCGAAAGCGCCAGACCGGGAAGGGGCGGTTCATTCCGCCCGAGCGTTCGGGGATGGTGAGCAACGTGCCATCGGGCAGGATTGCCAGAGATTCCAGCGAAGAATTGCGCTGCATCTGCTTGAACGCCTCGGGGCGGGGCAGGACATGGGCAGGGGACTCGGGCGTGTCATGGCTGACAACGCGGGTCAGCCCTTCGTAGCTGATCCACAACTTGCCGTCCTTGCCGACCGCCAGCCCCTCGCTGTCGCCGCGCCAGCCGGGCCGCAGGGGGCGGCCTTCGCTGTCCTTGATGCGGGTATCGCCCTCGGACAGGACGCGCAGGATACGCCCGTCCGGGTCGCGTTCGATCCGGCCCCAGCGCAGCGTGGCCCGGTCCGAAAGTGCGATGAAACGGGTGCCGCCCTCGGACAGGTGCAACCCGGAATAGCCGCCGAAATCGGGCTCGTCGATCGACCAGACATGGGTATCCACGCGCTCGACCAAGGGGGCGACACCACGCGATTGCGTCGCCGGATCGGCGGCGCAGGAATGGGACAGCGTGGCCAGGACCGTCAGGAATGCCAGCGCGATCCCGCCAAGGGGGCGGCGGAATCCGTCGTCCTGTCCTGTCGCCAGACCGCTCAGCGCGCGACGGCGACGGCTTGGCATTGTCTTGGCATCTCGCTGAGCCGGAAGCTGCGGGGATGGCGATAGTTCGGATCGGGCGGCACCGGTTTCACGCGGCTCGGGTCGATGCGGTTGCGGATCCATTCGGCCGCCTCCTCGCACCCGTCGCCCCGCGGAGGCGCATCCTGCTGCTGGCAGGCCGACCCGGCCGGGCAGCTCAGCCGGACGTGGAAGTGATAGTCATGCCCGTTCAGCGGCCTGACCTTGCGAAGCCAGGCGCGGTTCCCTGTCTCCATCTGGCACATGGCGACCTTGGCCACCGGGTCGATGAAGATGCGCTCGACCCTGGGATCGCGGGCGGCGGCGCGGATGATCGCCATATGCGAGGGCGACCAGTTTCCCGAGGGCGCCGTCCCCGCGCGGTTCACCACCGACACCGCCGAGATGTTTTCCCGCTGCTTGCGCGACAGTTGCAGGCTGGGCGGCGGCAGCAGCCAGATATCCGCATCCAATCCCATCTGGTGGCTGGCATGGCCGGTCACCATCGGGCCGCCGCGCGGCTGGCTCATGTCGCCGATATAAAGCCCCTGCCAACCGGCTTGACGTGCTGCCTGCGAAAGGCCGACCAGAAAGCCCACCAGTTCGGGATGGCCCCAGTTGCGGTTGCGCGACAGGCGCATGACCTGCCAGGTCGGGCCGGATTCCGGCAACTGCGCCGCGCCGGTGACGCAGCCCTTGGAATAAAAGCCGATCGCCGCCGCGCCGCCGCCGGTCGGGCCGGGAACGCCGCCGAAGACATCCTTCGCCAGCGGGTCCGCCACGCCCGGCATCGCGGTCGCAAGGGACAGGATCATTGCGCCCAGAATTTTTCGGATCACTGCTCGGGTTCCCCTTTTGGTTGGACCCAGATTAGCAAAATCAGCGAAAGAAGGAACATGCCGATCAGCGGCGTGATGCCCAGCCGCAAGTTCCCGCTTAAACCGGTGGTCAGTGCGATCAGGAATGGGGCCAGGAAGGTCGTGGCCTTCCCCGACAACGCGTAAAGGCCAAAGACCTCGGTCGCGCGTTCGGCCGAGGTATGCAGCACGACCAGCGTCCGCCCGGCGGCCTGGATGACACCGCCCGCGCCGCCGATCAGCGCCCCGCAGATGAAATAGATCGCATCCGGCAGGTGCGAGCCTTCGGCCAGCGGAATGCCCATGATGGCGCTGCGCTTCATGCCCACGATAATGGTGCAGACAAGGATCAGGACCACGGTGCAGACGATCGTGACCGGCTTCGGACCCCAGCGGCGGTCAGCGCGTCCACCGAACCAGCAGATGATCGTCGCCGACAGAGCCGCCACGATGCCGAAGATCCCCGACAGGATGACCGGCCAGCCCAGCACCGCGCCGGCATAGATGCCGCCAAAGGCATAAAGCCCGTTCAAAGCATCGCGAGAGAACATCGAGGAGAGCAGGAAGGCCGTCAGCGAGCGCCGGTGCCGCAGGCTTTTCAGCAGGGTCCACAGGTCCGCCATCGCGGCGCGGATGCGGACGGGGCGCCGGGGGCCGGGGGTCTCGGGCACCCAAAGCGCAAAGGGGATCATGAAAACCAGATACCACAGCGCGGTCAGCGGCCCTGCGGCGCGCGTCCCCTCGCGCAGCGCCGGATCAAGGCCCAGGACCGGCTGTATCCCCAGAAGCGTGCGCCCGGTCTGAGAGTTCTCGGCCAGAAGCATGAGCATCAGGAACAGCGCGATCACCCCGCCCAGATAGCCAAAGGCGAAGCCCGAGCCAGAGACGCGCCCGACGTCATCCCGGCTGGTCAGGCCGGGCAGCATGGCATTGGTGAAGATGGTGGCGAATTCCATGCCGATCAGCCCGATCCCGAAACAGGCGATCGCAGTCACCAGATGGGGCTGTTCGGGCATCAGGAACCACAGACCCCAGGCACCCGCCATGTAAAGGGCCGAGAACACCCAGACCCAGACCAGTCGACGCCCGCTGTTATCGGCGATTGCGCCCAGAACCGGGGCCAGCACCGCGATGATGAACCCGGAAATCGCCAGTCCGTAACCCCAAAGCGACTGGGCGGCGGCGCTGGCGGCCTCGGGGGTCATGCCCTGGGCGACGTAATGATTGCGCGCGACTTCGGCGTAATAGACCGGGAAAATGAAGGTCGTCAGCAGCGTCGCATAAGGCTGGCTGGCCCAATCGAAGAACCACCAGCCCCAGATCCGTTTGCGCTCCATGCCGGTTTCCTTGCTGGCCGTATCTTTCGCGGCCATAAGGCCAAACCGCGCTCAGACTGGCAAGTCGTCTTTCGGGTCGGCAGGGGCAAGGGGCGGCAGCACCGGCGGCCAGGGGCGGCGCGCGTCGGCCTCGATCCAAGCCTGCACCCAGCCGGGCAATTCGGGGCCCTGCGGGTCGCTTCCGGCGGCGGCCATCAGGCGGGCCGGGGCGACGATGCCCTGGTCCGAGGTGATCGCGGCGCGCAGCAGCATGTGGTTGCAGCACTCGCCTTTGCGCCAGATGCTTTGCTCCATGTAAAGGAAGCGTGCGTCCCATCCCAGCGTGCGCGACACCATCGTGAACCGGTCGAAACCCCGCACCCGGCGACGATAGCGGACCGAATTTCCGGCGACGGTGATGCCCCAGCCGTTCTGCCGCATCGTGTCGATGATCCCGGTCCGCACGGCCATCGGCACGCGGCCCAGGTCGTAAAGCGTCAGTGTGCGGCCGTTGTTCAGCTCGATCCAGGGGTCGAGATCCCAGGGCCAGCAGCGATGCGTCGTGACATGGGCTTCAAGAACACCGATCCGCGGCGCGTTTCGGTATTTCAGCATCTCGGTCGCGAAGCGCAGGATGGGATACATCGGTCCTCCTTGTATGGAACCCCGGCTAGCGGGCAGGGCCGGGTCCGTCAATCGGGACGCTGCGGCGGTCAGGGTTGCGAAACGGCCGGGGCTGGCTTACCTGTCGCTGACATGCGCAAGGCGAGGATCTGATGGGCACGCTGTTCGAAGCACTGATGCTGATACTTGACGTCATCTGGTTCGTGATGATCGCCCATATCATCATGTCCTGGCTTATCAACTTTCAGGTGCTGAACCTGCGCCAGCCGCTGGTCTGGCAGATCTGGAACGGGCTCAGCCGGATGCTTGAGCCGATCTATGCCCCGGTCCGCAGCATCCTGCCGAATACCGGCGGGCTGGATCTTGCCCCGCTGGTCGTCTTCATCATCATCATCATCGCGCAGCGCGCGCTCGCCAACAACGCCGGCTGGTTCTACGGGTTCTAGGGGATGTCGGCAGCACCGCTGCTCCGGCAGGTCTTCGGTTTCGACGGATTCCGTCCCGGCCAGGAAGAGATCGTCGACGCTGTGGCTGCTGGCCGCGACGTGCTGGCGATCATGCCGACAGGCGGGGGCAAGTCGCTGTGCTTTCAGCTTCCCGCCCTGATGCGGGATGGGCTGACGGTGGTCATCTCGCCGCTGATCGCCCTGATGCGGGATCAGGTCCGCGCCCTGACCGAGGCGGGCGTCGCCGCCGCCGCCCTGACCAGCGGCAATTCCGAGGATGAGAATGCCGAGGTCATCCGGGCGCTGAACGCGCGCGAATTGCGGCTTCTGTACATCGCGCCGGAACGCCTGGCCTCGGGGGCGACCGTCCCGATGCTGAGACGCGCGGGCGTGCAGGCCATCGCCGTGGACGAGGCGCATTGCGTCAGCCAGTGGGGCCATGACTTTCGTCCGGATTACCTGCGCGTGGGCGAATTGCGTCAGGCGCTTGCGGTTCCGCTGGCGGCCTTTACCGCGACCGCCGATGCCGAGACGCGGGACGAGATCGTGGCCCGGCTGTTCCAGGGCGGTGATCCCCAGATTTTCCTGCGCGGTTTCGACCGGCCGAACATCCACTTGGCCTTTCAGCCAAAGGACGGGCCGCGCCGCCAGATCCTGGACTTCGCGGCCGCGCGCCGCGGACAGTCCGGCATCGTCTATTGCGGCACCCGCGCCAAGACCGAGACATTGGCCCAGGCGCTGAACCAGGCGGCCCTTCCCGCCGTCGCCTATCACGGCGGTATGGAGGCCGAGAGCCGCCGCGCCGTCGAGACGCGCTTTCAGCGCGAGGACGGTTTGATCGTCACCGCGACCGTGGCTTTCGGCATGGGAATCGACAAACCCGACATCCGCTGGGTTGCCCATGCCGACCTGCCGAAATCCATCGAGGCCTATTATCAGGAAATCGGCCGCGGCGGGCGCGACGGCGCCCCGGCCGAGACGCTGACGCTTTACGGTCCCGACGACATCCGCCTGCGCCGCAGCCAGATCGATGAGGGACTGGCCCCGGCCGATCGCAAGACCGCCGACCATGCCCGGCTGAACGCGCTGCTGGGTCTTGCCGAATCCCCGACCTGCCGCCGGGTGGCCCTGCTGGGCTATTTCGGGGAAGACGCCGGACCTTGCGGCAACTGCGATATCTGCGCGGATCCACCCGAAACGTTCGACGGCACCTCGGCGGCGCGCAAGGTGCTGTCGGCGGTGCTGCGCACGGGCGAGACCTATGGCGCGGGTCATATCATCGACGTGCTGATCGGGAACGCGACCGACCGCATCCGGCAGCGCGGACATGACCAGTTGCCGACCTTTGGCGTCGGGGGTGACATCTCGCGCCAGCAATGGCAGGCGATCATGCGCCAGATGCTGGGCCGCGACCTGATCCGCCCCGATCCCGAACGCCACGGGGGGCTGGCGATCACGCTGGCCGCGCATCCCGTCCTGCGCGGAGAGGAGACGGTGATCCTGCGCCGCGATCTGATCAACCGTGCGCGTCCCGCCGTGGTGGTGCGCACGCAGGTGGATGAAGAGGACGCGCCGCTGCTGTCGGCACTCAAGGCCAAGCGCCGCGCCTTGGCCGAGGCGGCGCGCGTGCCCGCCTATGTCATCTTCCCGGACCGCACCCTGATCGAAATGGCCCAGTCACGCCCGGCGACGCTGGACGACATGGCCCGCGTGAACGGTGTGGGCGCGAAGAAGCTGGAGAGCTATGGCGAAGAATTCCTGCGCGTGATCGCGGGCGAGGTCGCGCCCATGCATCCTGCGCGGAGGGCGCTTGCCGGACGCGCCTCGGGCGATCTTTATGATCGGCTGGCCGAGGTGCAAAGCCGGCTTGGGCGGGGCGAAGACGGCACCGGCAAGCCACTTTCCGTCGGAACATCCACCCTGCGCCGCATTGCCGAGGATCGGCCGGCGGATCTGGCGCGCTATCTTGACCCCGCGCGGATGGAGCGCTTCGGCGAAGCCTTCCGGGCCGAGATCGACGCCCCGGCGGATCACTGATCGGCGGCGGCGCGGGCCTGGTCCTCGGGGGTGGGCAGGCCGTCGCCCTCGGGTGCCTTGACGCCGAAGACCGCACAGTAAAGCGCCGGGACGAAGATCAGCGTGACCAGCGTTCCCGCGATGATCCCCCCCATCATGGCATATGCCATCGGTCCCCAGAACACCTGCCGCGAGATCGGGATCAGGGCAAGGCTGGCCGCGGCGGCCGTCAGCAGGATCGGGCGCGCGCGGCTGTCCGAGGCTTCGAACACCGCGTCCCATTTGCCGTGGCCCTTGGCGATCAGGACCTGGATCTCGTGAACCAGGATCACCGAGTTGCGGATCAGGATCCCGATCAGCGCCAGCACCCCAAGGATGGCGACAAAACCCATCGGCACGCCAAAGGGCAGCAGCGCCGCTACCACGCCGATCAGCCCCAGCGGCGCCGCGGCAAAGACGATCAAGGACAGGCGGAAGCTTTGCATCTGGATCATCACCAGAAGCGCCATAAGCAGCAGCATCACCGGCACCACCGCCGCGATCGGCTGCTGGCTTTCGCCAGAGGTTTCGACCGTGCCGCCAACCACGATGCGGACCTGAGCGGGCAGAGACTTCTGGAAATCCGCGACCCGGTCCGCCAAAGCCGCGACGAGCGTGGCGGGCTGATCCTTGGTCGCGATGTCGGCCTTGACCGTCACCGTGGGCAACCCGTCGCGCTGCATGATCAGCGGCTGTTCGGTCCCGTATTGCAGCTGCGCCAGCGAGGCCAGCGGGATCGGCGTCCCGGTCTGGGTCGCAAGCTGCAGGTTCTGGATCGAGGCCAAGGACTGGCGGTCGCTTTCCGATCCGCGCGCCAGCACGTCGATCAGGAAGATGCCGTCGCGCAACTGGGTGATCTGTCGCCCGGTGAACGTGCCCTCCAGCGCGCCGGCGATATCCTCGTTGGTGATCCCGACCTGACGGGCCTGGTCCTGGTTCACTTGCAGCGTGATGACGCGGGCAGGTTCGTTCCAGTCCAGCGAGATGTCGCGCAACCGCGGTTCGGTCGCCAGCACGGCGGCAAGATCGCGCGCCGTGTCCCGCGCCTGGTCGATATCCGGGGACGAGACGCGATACTGGACCGGCTTGCCGACGGGTGGGCCAATCTCAAGGTTCTTGACGTAAAGGTCGGTCCCGACCAGCTCGGTCTTGCCGAATTCGACCAGCCGCGCCTTCAGCCTGTCGCGCGCCGCAAGGTCGGGGGTCTGGATCAGGATCTGGCCCATATAGGGGCCGGGGGTCGGCACGTCCATCGACAGGACAAAGCGTGGCGCGCCGCGACCGACATAGGCGGTGTGAAACAGCGCCTCGTCCTGGCTGTTCAGGAATGCCTCGATCCTGGCGATGTCGGCATCGGTCTTGGCGATCGAGGCATTTGCGCGCTCGGTCACGTCCAGGATGATCTCGGTCCGGTCCGAGGTGGGAAAGAACTGCTGCTCGACATAGCGCATTCCAAGGACCGACAGCGCGAAGGCCGCGACGGTGATCCCGATCGTCACCCAGCGGAAACGCATTCCCAGGATCAGCACGCGATGGAAACTTCGCCGCAGCCTGCCCGGCGCGCGGTCGTGATGGGGCAGGGATTTCGCCAGAAGGGTCACGCCCAGCAGCGGGGCGAACAGCACGGCAACGATCCAGCTGACGATCAGCGACACCGCGATCACCACGAACAGCGAAAAGGTGAATTCGCCCGCCGCCGAGTTGTTCAGCCCGATCGGGATGAAGCCCGCGACCGTGACCAGCGTGCCGGTCAGCATCGGAAAGGCGATGGACGTCCAGGCGTGGCTTGCCGCGCGTTCCAGCGTGTCCCCGATCTCAAGCCGCGAGATCATGGTCTCGATCGCGATCATGGCGTCGTCGACGAGAAGCCCAAGCGCGATGATGAGCGCCCCCAGAGAGATGCGTTGCAGGGTGATCCCGAAGACGTCGAGGATAACGAAGGTGATCGCCAGCACCAAGGGGATCGTCAGGGTCACGACAAATCCCGCGCGCAGGCCAAGACTGATGAAGCTGACGATCAGGACGATCGCCACCGCCTCGGCCAGGGCGCGGACGAAATGGCCCACCGCATCGTTGACGACATGGGGCTGGTCAGCGAATTTCGCCATCTCGATCCCGATGGGCAGGTCGCGCGCGACCCCGGCCATCAGGGCGTCGACCTGCTTGCCGAATTCAAGGATGTTCTCGCCCTCGCGCATTCCGATCTGCAGGCCGATGGCTTCCTTGCCGTTGAAGCGGAACAGCTCGCTTGGCGGATCCTGATAGCCACGGCGGACGGTCGCGACATCGCCGATATTGAAGAAGCGATCCCCGATCCGCAGGTTCACCGCGGCAATGGCGGCGGCGTCGTCGAATTTGCCGCCCACCCGCAGGAGCACCTGTTCGGGACCGGCCTGAACGATGCCCGAAGGTGCGATCGAGTTCTGTGTCGCCAGAGTCTGGACGACCTGCGTGTGATTGAGGCCAAGGGCCGCCAGCCGGGCTGAAGAAAACTCGATATAGACCTCTTCCTTGCGGACGCCCAGAAGCGCGGTCTTGCCCGCCATCGGCAGGACTTGCACCTGCTTGCGGATATCCTCGACCCGGTCGCGCAGCTCTCGCGGACTGAAGCCGTCCGCGGTGAAGGCATAGATGTTGCCAAAGACGTCGCCGAAATCGTCGTTGAACTGGAAGCCCTGGAATTCCTGCGGAAAGTCCGGACGGATATCCGACATCATGTTGCGCACGCGCTTCCAGACCTCGGGCACCTGGGCGCCGCGGATGGTGGGATCAAGCTCCAGATAGACGATGGACTGGCCCGGCATCGTGACCGAGCGGGTGTATTTCAGCTCGTCCAGCTCTTCCAGCTTGGTTTCGATCCGGGTCGTCACCTGGTTCAGCGTGTTCTCGATATTCGCGCCCGGCAGCGAGGCGCTGATGACCATGATCTTGATGGTGAAGTTCGGGTCTTCCTCGCGGCCCAGCCGCAGATAGCTGAGCGTGCCCGCGATCATAGAGACGATCAGCAGGAACCACACCAGCGAACGGTGATGCAGGGCCCAGTCGGACAGGTTGAAGCTGCGGTCCTTCATGGTGTGACGCTTGCTCCCACGGCCTGACCTTCCCTGAGCGAATGGATGCCGCGGATGACGACCTCGTCACCGGGACGCAAACCGGCGGCGACGAAGAACATCCCCTCGATCTCGGGGCCGGTGGTCTGGACCCTGCGGGCCGAAACGGTGGCGGCCTTGCCCTGGCGCGTGACGATCCAGACCCGGCTTTCTCCGTCCTTCTGGAAGATCGCCGCCGCCGGGACGGTCAGGCGGTTCGCATCGGCAAACACCGGTCTTGCCCGGACCAGCGCGCCCAGAAGGAACCCCTGGGGATCGTCCAATGACAGGCGGACACGGCGGCTGCGGGTCGCGGCATCGGCAACCGGCTCGATCCGCGCCAGCGTGGCCTGACGGCGCAACTCGGGGTGGTTCGGGGACCAGACCTCGAACCTGTCATGGGATTCAAGCCGGGCGACCAGCGCCGCCTGGGCGTCGATCACGACCTCAAGCTCGTCCTGCCCGGACAGGTCCACGATCGGCTCGCCGGCTGCGACGACCGCGCCCGGCGTCGCATGAACCGCGCTGATCACGCCGTCGAAGGGGGCCCGCATCTCGGCATAGCTTTCGGTGTCCCTGGCGCGGATCAGTTCCGATTGCGCCTGCTGGTCGGCTGCGATGGCCGCAGCAAGGGACTGCTCCGCCTGTTCAAGCTGCGCCGTGGTCGCGACATCGCGTTCGACCAGAGCGCGTGTCCGGTCCGCCGCCGATTGCGCGGTCTGAAGCTGCACCTGCGCGGCCTCTGCCGCGGCCTCGGCCGAGCGGACCTTGCCCTGCAAGTCGTCGGGGTCCAGCGTCGCTAGCACATCCCCCCGATGCACCACGTCGCCCAGATCGACATTGCGCGCCGTCAGCCGCCCCAGCGTCTGGAATCCCAGCGCGACATCGACGCGGGCCCGCACGACACCGGGAAACGAACGATCGCGGGTCTGCGCCTCGCCCAGAACTACGCTGACGATCGGGCGCGGGGCATCGGCCGGTGCCTGCGCCGCAGCCATGCCGGGCGGCAGAGCCAGCGAAAAGGCGGCAAAGATCATGCACAGCCGCCTCATTGCGTCGACTCCGCGTTTTCGGCGCGGATGACTTCGCGTCCCGGATAAAGCGCCTGCGACCCCTTGCCGACGACGACCTGGCCGGGCGTCACGCCACCTGTCAGGATCACCGCACCCTCGGCGAAGCGTTCGATCTCGACCTGCGCCAGCGAGACGCGGCCGTCCTTGTCCACGACCCAGACGGCGGGTGCGCCGCCGCTGGCGGTCAGCGCCGTCCAGGGAACCGAGATGCCGCGCCCGATCGGGAAATGCACCGCGCCGCGCACGGCCGAACCCAGCAGCTCGAACCCCGGAGGCGGGTGCGCGATCCGGGCACGGACCAGGACCGAGCTTGTCGCAGCATCCACCAGGGGCGCGATCTCGGTAACGGTCGCCTGCATCCTCAGGTCGGGGAAGTCGATCCCGGTCAAGCTGACGGGCGCCCCCAGCGCGTCCTTGAGGAAGGGAGATTCCGGCGTCTGGAAAACGACCTCGCGTCCCGAGGCCGAGGCAAGGGTGATGACCGATTGCGCCGCCCCGACGATCTGACCCGGCTCAAGATTGCGCGCGGTGACGATGGCATCGGCTGGGGCGCGGATCGTGGTGTCATCCAGAGCCCTCTGCGCCTGATCGCGGGTCGAAACCGCCTGCGTCAACGCCCCTTGTGCCGAGGACAGCGTCTGGTTCGCGTTGTCCAGCCCCGCGCGGGTGCCGACGCCGCGATTCAGCAGAGCCTGCGCGCGTTCCTGCGCCTGCCGGGCCTGTTCCTCGCTTGCCTTGGCCGAGGCGACCGAAGCCTCGGCCACGCGCAGGGCCTGTTCAGTTTGCAGCGGATCGGTTCGGGCCAGCGCCTGCCCCCGCGTGACGGTATCGCCTTCGCTGACCAGCACCTCGACGACGCGGCCACCATTGCGAAATCCGATCTCGATCGTGTCTGTGGCTCGGACGGTGCCGGTCAGGGCGGCGTCGAAGGTCAGGGGCGCGTCCTCGACCGCCACGAATTCCACGGCCAGCCTGTCCTCGGCCAGCGCGGGCTGGGCAAGAACGGGCTGGGCAAGCAGCGGCAAGACAAGGGTCGTGGGCAGCAGTCGGCGCATTCCAGTCCCGTTCCGGTTTGGACTTTTATTGCCAATCCAACGGGCGGTTGAAAGTCCCGATCTGCAATGTTGACGCGAAGAGAGCCGGTGCGGGGGACCTGGCCCGCCCGCCTGCTTTATTGATAGCTGCGCACAAGCGCGGCGGCGATCAGCCCCCAGCCATCCACCACGACGAAGAAGGCCAGCTTGAAGGGCAGGGCGACGACTGCCGGTGGCACCATCATCATCCCCATCGACATCAGCACCGCCGAGACCACCAGATCAATGATCAGGAAGGGCAGCGAGACGAGAAAGCCGATCTCGAACGCGCGCTGGATCTCGCTCAGCATGAAAGCGGGGACCAGCACCGACAGCCGGTCGGGGGCGGCCTGCGGATCGGGAGCAATCGCGGCCAGTGTCTGGATCATCTCGGGGTCGGTCCGCGCCTCCATGAAGCCGCGGAACGGGACCATGCCGCGGTTGAAGGCTTCCTCGATGGTGATCGTGCCGTCGCGCAGGGGGGCGCCGGCAGTAGTCCATGCCTCGGTCAGGACGGGGTTCATCACGAACCAGGTCAGGAACATGGATAGGCTGACGATCAGCATGTTCGGCGGTGATTGCTGCAGTCCGATCGACTGGCGCAGGATGGACAGGACGGTGACTATGAAGGGAAAGCAGGTGACCATGATCGCGATGCCGGGGGCAAGTGACAGTGCCGTCATCACTGCCAGCAGGGTGATCGCGTGACGCCCGACGCCGTTCGCGACCTGGTCTGTCAGCGCCGGGACGCCCGCCAGACCCGATTCATCCTGCGCCAGCGCGAAATGCGGGACCAGGACGAGCGCCAGTAGAAGCAGCGCCTTCACGATGCGTCGGCCGGACCAAGAATGCGCACGCAAAGCCTGCTGTCGTCTTCGCCCGCGGCGACGAGTTCGCCATGCGCGATGACCTTGTCGCCGACGCAGATCTCGACCCCGTCCGAGATTTCCTGGTCCAGCGTCAGGATCTCGTCATTGCGCAGGCGCGACAGTTCGGCGACGGTCAACCGGGTCCGGCCCAGGCGGATCGTGACCTCGACCTGGATCTGGTCGGTGGCGATAAGGCTGGCAAGCGGGTCCATGTTCATTCCTCCTGAAAGATGTCCGCGATGACGGCGCCGAGTTCGTCCAGCATCCGGGCCGGATCGAGGCAGGTCCGCCCGGCTCCGCTGCGCAGTTCGACAAGGGGCTCGTCCCCGGCACCGTCGACGATCGAGGCGTTCCGCAGCCCGCTGCGGGCAAGGCAGTCGCGGATGTCCTCGGCCATATCGGGCGGGCAGCGGATCTGCAGCGATGTCTCGGGATCGGTCCCGGCCAGCTTGGCCAGCTGCGCCTCGACCGCCACCATCAGCCGGTCCGTGGCCGAGGCTCGGCCCAGCAGTGCCACCAACCCAGTCAGAACCGGCCTGAGATCGGCCATGGTGTCGCGGCGGATGCGCGCGGCTTCGGCATCCCGGCCATCGCGATGCTGGCCAAGCCGCGCGAGTTCTGCGCAAAGCGCGTCGAGGCTGGCCTCGCGCCCGTGGTTCAGGCCACGCTCATAGCCGTCCTGATAGGCGCGCTCGGCCAAGGTGTCGGTCGGCGACGGCTCGGGATCGGCGGCGCGTGTCCCAAAGGATTCCAATCGCAGGGCGATGGCGTTCATATCGCGTCCTCACGTTTCTCGATCCAGCCGGACAGCAGTTTCAGGCTTTCCTCTTTCCGGGCCTTCATCAGCTCGCGCAGGCGTGCCACGGGATCGCCGTCCGGCAGGGGTGCGAAGTCGATTTCGGGCACCGCGGTCGACAGGGGTGGCATGGTTGCCGGTCCCGCGATTTCCTCGACCGGCAATGCCGCCGGTTCGGTCGGGCGGCTGGCGTCCAGCAGCGCGCGTGCCGCCGATCCCTCGGGCCGGCCGCGCAGCAGGGGGCGCAGCAGGAATGCGGCTAGCGCCAGCGCGAAGAACCCGATCAGCGCGATCTTCATCAGAGCGTTCAGGTCAAGCCGCGCCAGAAGTCCGCCCTCCCTGGCCAGGGTTCCGCTTTCGGACAGGTTGGCGAAGGGCAGGGACTTCACCGTGATCGCGTCGCCCCGCGCCTCGTCGAAGCCCACGGCCGAGGCGACGAGTTCGCGGATCGTCTGCAGATCGCCCTCTTCACGCGGGACAAGCTGCGGGTTGCCGTTCGCGTCGGGCTTTTCGATCCCGTTGACCAGCACCGCGACGGTCAGGCGGCGGGTGGCGCCGGGCTGGCGGTTGACCTCGCGCGTGACCTTGCTCACCTCGTAGTTCTGGCGCTGGCGCGTTTCCGAGCGCGACGCACGGCTTTGATCGCCCTTGTCATCCTGCCCCTCGGGCAGGTTCGAGGCGGCCGTGACCGTTCCTGGCTGATTGTTCTGGCTTTGATCCGCCAGTTCCTCGCTTTCCTGCGAGATCAGCGCCCGGTTCTGGGGGTCGAAGCGCTGTTCCGTCAACAGCTCGGATTCGGTGACGAGATCCATGTTGACCTCGACGATGGCGTTTCCGTTGCCGACATGGGCCTCAAGGATGCGTTCGACATTTCTTTGCATCTCGGCGGAGCGGTCCTCTCCGGCCAGATCGTCGCTGGTCGAGATGACGCCCCGTTCGCTGTCGATCACGGTGACACGCTCGGGCTTCATTCCGGGAACGCCGGAGGAGATGAGGAATTTCAGTGCCTTGGCCTGCGCGTGGCTGATCGGGCTGGCCGCGGTCGTCAACGTGACCGAGGCGCCGGGCTCGGCCTCGCGGCGATAACCGCGGGCCGACGGGACCGCCAGATGGACGCGGGCCGCCTTGACGTTCGGCAGGGCCAGTGCGGTGCGCGCAAGCTCTCCTTCCTTGGCGCGCCAATAGGCCGCGTCGAACATTTGCGAGGTGGTGCCAAAGCCGGACATTCCGTCCAGGATTTCGTATCCCGTGCCGCCTGCGGCTGGCAGACCCTGTCCCGCCAGCGTCATCCGAAGCGCGTCGCGGCGGCTTTCCTCGACCCAGATCGTGTCGCCGCTGATTTCGAAGGGGACGCCCGAGGCCTCGACCGCGGCCATGACTTCGCCCGACTGCTGGGCCTCCAGACCAGAATACAGCAGCGCCATGCCGGGCCGCCCGGCGAGCCAGGACAAGCCCGTCACAAGCGCGAATGTGACCAGAAAGGCCGCAACCAGAAGGGCTTGTTGTTTCGCGCTTCGGGCGCGCCAGTAGTCCTGCAGCTTCAGCAAAACCGTCCCCTTTCGAATCGTCTGGCTTTTCTGTCTCGATCCTGATGGCATGGGGGCGCTTAAGAATTGGTTAGCCCGTGGATGGTATCCGATCGACATATCGACGGAGAATCACATGGCCCATGCAGTCCCTGCGACATCGCAGAATCCGCCCCAGCGCGGCGGCGTGAAACGGGTCCTGCCCCTTCTGCTGGTCGCTGCACTGCTGGGGGCGGGCTTCATCTCGACTTATCAAGGCTACTGGGCGCCCCTGTCCCTGTTGAAACCGCACGAGGCGACCGCGAAAGCCGAGCCGGTGCCGCAGGTCCAGTTCGTCGCGCTGCCGCAGATCGCGCTGACCCTCTCCGGGCCGCAGTTCCGTACTCTGGTCATGTCGGTCCAGATCGAGACCGATGCGACCCATCGCGACGAGGTCCAGCATTTGCTGCCGCGCCTCTCGGATGCCTGCAACAGTTTCCTTGCCGGGATCGAACCCGCCGCGTTCGAGCGGCGCGGCATTCTGGACATCATCCGCGACGAACTGGCCACGCGCGCCGTCTATGTCCTGGGGCGCGAGGCATTCAGCGACATCCTGATCACGGAGTTCCGCATCCAATGAACCTGTCGCAGATCCTGCAATGTGCGCTGCTGACCTTTTCGCTGGGGGTCGGGTTCTTCTGCTTCGTCCTGGCCCGGCGGTTACGGCGGCTGAACGACCTGGAAACCGGGCTGGGTGGCGCGATCGCCGTCATGGCAAGCGAGATCGCCCGGCTGGAACGCGCGATCCATGCCGCCAAGACCGAAGCCACGGTCGCGACCGAGGGACTCGCCAACGAGGTCGAGCGCGCGAAGGAAGAGCGTGCCTTCTGGGTGCTGCAGAAGAAATTCTCCGAGGCGGCGCCTGCCGCCGCGCGCCTGCGCCGCCGTCGCCGTGCCCCTGCCGCGGAGATGCTGGATGCCTAGGCCCTTGCTTCAGCTTGCAGGCGGCGTGATGGCGCTGGCCGCCGCGGTCCAGGCCGTCTCGCTGGCGGGGGGGCTGTCTCGGCTCAGTGCCCATGCCGAGCCTGCGGCCCTTCTGGAAGGGTGCAGCGACGTGCCCGAGGCGGTGGCGCTGGCCCAGACGCTGCATCAGCGCGGACAGCGGATCGAGCGTTACCTGCAGGATATCGAACGTCGCAAGGCCGAGTTGGCCAGCGCAGAGAGCCAGCTGACGCAGAAGCTGGTTGAGCTGCGCCGCATCCGCCAGCAATTGCGCGACCAGGATCAGACCGCCGGGCAGGTGCAGACCGACGACATCGCCCGCATCATCGCGCTTTACGACCAGATGAAGCCCGAGCAGGCGGCGATGGTGCTGTCGAACCTGCCGCCCGATTTCGCCGCGCAGATCCTTGTCCGGGTCGAACCGCAGACAGGGGCGCGGATCATGGCCTCGGTCGAGCCGGGGCAGGCGGCGGTGCTGACCTCATACATGGGCGCGCTGCGCGCCAAGGGAAACTAGGAGCCGCTCATGTTTGGAATGCTTGGCATCGTCCTGACCTTCGCCATGGTCTTCGGCGGCTATATCCTGGCGGGGGGCAAGCTGGCGGTCATCCTGCATTCGCTGCCCTATGAGCTGATGATGATCGGGGGCGCCGCGCTGGGATCGTTCCTGCTGGCGAACGAAACCGCGGTGATCAAAAGTGCTCTTGGCGGGGTCGGTCGGTCGCTGAAGGGACCGAAATGGCAGGAATCCGACATTCAGGACGTGCTGTGCCTGCTTTTCCAGCTGCTGCGCACGGCACGGGCCAGCCCTGTCGATCTGGAAAGCCATATCGAGGATCCCGACAATTCTCCCCTGTTCCAGTCCTTTCCGCGCATCCTGCAGGACAAGCAGGCGGTCTCGCTGATCTCGGACGCGCTGCGCTCGGCCAGCCTGAATTATGACGATCCCTATCAGGTCGAGGAGATGCTGTCCCAGCGCATCCGGCTGATCGAGGACGAGGCGATGCACGCCCCCCACGCCTTGCAGAACATGGCCGATGCGCTGCCGGCACTGGGTATCGTCGCGGCGGTGCTTGGGGTCATCAAGACGATGAGCGCCATAGACCAGCCGCCCGAGGTGCTGGGCAAGATGATCGGGGGCGCGTTGGTCGGCACCTTCCTGGGGGTCTTTCTTGCCTATGCGCTGGTCGCGCCCTTTGCCCACAGGTTGCAGGCCGTGATGCGTCAGGACCAGTCCTTCTACGATGTCATCAAGTCGGTGCTGATCGCGGGGCTGCATCAGCACGCGACGAACCTGTGCGTGGAGGTCGGGCGCCAGGCCGCGCCGGAACATGTCCGCCCCACCTTTGGCGATCTTGAAAACGCTTTGCGCGATCTGAAGAGGGCGTCGTGATCGCCGCCGCGCTTGTCGCCGCGGCGCTGGCCGCCCCTCCTGTCGTCGATACCGGGCGGGACCGTGCCGGGGCGCTGATCGCGGCCGCCACGAAGGACCTGCTGGACGGCAAGCCACTGGATCCCGGCATCGACGTGGATCTGCGTCGGCTCGACCCGGCGGGACGGCTGCGGGTGCTGATCTTCCTGCGGCGTTCGGGGATGCTTGATGGGCCGGGCTGGACGGCAGACATGCTGCTGGCCCCCGCGGACGCCGATGGAGCCGGGCAATGAGCGTCGCCGAAGCCGTTCCCCAGGCCCGCCTGCCGCTGCGGCCGATGATCATCACCGGGGGGCTGGTCATCATCGTGCTGTCGATGGTCCTGCCGCTGCCCGCGCCGGTGCTGGATGTCGGGATCGCCCTTTCGATCGCCGTGGCGACGCTGATCCTTGTCATGGCCGCCCTGGTCGAGAAGCCTACGGATTTCCAGGCCTTCCCGGTGCTGCTGCTGGTATCGCTGCTGATGCGACTGTCGCTTAACGTCTCCTCGACCCGGCTGATCCTGACCAACGGGCAGAATGGGCCGATGGCGGCGGGTCATGTCATCAACGGCTTCGCCGAATTCGTCGCTGGGGGGTCGCTGCTGGTCGGGCTGACCGTCTTTGCCGTCATCTCGATTGTGAACTTCATGGTCATCACCAAGGGCTCGGGGCGCATGGCCGAGGTTTCGGCCCGCTTCGCGCTGGATTCGCTGCCGGGCAAGCAACTGGCCATCGACGGCGACCTGAACTCGGGCGCGATCGACCATGACGAAGCCAAGCGCCGCCGCATCCAGGAACAGCGCGAGATCAGCTTCTTCGGCTCGCTCGACGGGGCGTCGAAATTCGTCAAGGGCGACGCGATTGCCGGGCTGGTCATCACGCTGATCAACCTGTTCGTCGGACTGGCGGCGGGCATTCTGGTTCATTCCATGCCCGTGACCGAGGCGCTGGCGACCTATTCCCGGCTGACCATCGGCGACGGTCTGGTCACGCAGATCCCGGCGCTGATCACCTCGATGGCAGCGGCGCTGCTGCTGTCGCGCGGGGGCGCAACGGACACGACCGCGGATCTGCTGTCAAAGCAACTCGTTTCGAACTGGCAGGTACCGGCAGTGGGCGCCGGGGGGATGGCGGTGGTCGGCATGGTCCCCGGAATGCCCACGCTGGTCTTTGTGACGCTGGCCACGGGGCTGGGCGCCGCCGCCTGGTTTATCCGCCGGCGCGAGATCACGGCTGCCCACGCTCCCGCCACCGCGGTCGAGCCCGCACCCGCAGCCCCCGCCCAGACCCGCATCGGCGACGTTCTGGATACCGAGGAAATCAGCGTCGAGATCGGAGCCGGGCTGATTGTCAGCGCGCTTGACCAGGGCAGGGGGCTTGGCCAGCGGATCACCAATCTTCGCCTGCATGTCGCGCGCAGCTATGGCGTCATTCTGCCCGACGTGCGCATCACCGACGGCACCGGCTTTGATGACGGCGAATATGTCATCCGCTTGCAAGGCGTGGTGCGCGGGCGGGGACGACTGCGTCCGCAGGGCGTGCTGGCGCTGGGTCCCGAACAGGTCCTGGCGGGCATCCGCGGCGACGAGGTGCGCGAGCCGGTCTATTCCAGTCCCGCACGCTGGATCGCCGCCGAACAGCAGGACGATGCCGCGATGGCGGGGGCCACCGTGGTCGCCCCGATGGAGGTGCTGTCGACACACTTGATGGAGGTGGTGAAGTCCAACCTTCCGGCGCTGCTGACCATGACCTCGATGCAGCGCATGATCCGCGAGCTGGGGAACCTGTCGGACGAGCACCGCGCCCAGCTGAACCAGCGCTTCTTCGACGCGATGATCCCCGAAAAGGTCTCGCCGGAACTGCTGCTGGCCGTCCTGCGCGGCATGCTGGAGGAGCGGCTGTCGATCCGCAACCTCGTCCTGATCACCGACGCGGTGCACGAGGCCCGGGCCGCGACCACGCCCGAGGCGGCCTATGAACTGGTCCGCCGCCGGATGCGAGGGCAGATCTGCGAGCAGTTTGCTGGTGCGGACGGTCATCTCGACATCCTTCAGCTTCACCCGCAATGGGAAGCCGAGCTGACCCGCGCAGAAGCCGAGGCCGGGCGCGGCGGCAATGCCGCCCTGCCGCAGCTACAGGAACGCCTGGCCGAGGCGCTGCGCAAGCTTGTTGCCACCCTGCCCGCACCGACCGAGGCGGTCCTTGCGGTCCCGGACCATCGCCGCAGGCTGGTGCGGATGATGCTGGCCGCGGCCAGCGTTGCGCTGCCGGTGATCGGACTGGACGAAATCGATCCCGCCGCGCGTGTCCGGCTGTGCGGCACGGTGACGGCATGACCGCGCTTCTGGCCGATGCGCGGCTTCAGGCAATGCTGCCGGTGCTGCTTCTGACCTATTGCCGGGTCCAGTCCTGCTTGCTGGCGATGCCGGGATTTTCACTGCGCATCCTGCCCGTCCGGCTGCGGGTCGCGATCGCCATGTCGATGACGCCGCTGCTGGCCGAACACGCGGGCCTTGCGCCCCCGATCAGGACGATGACCGGCCTTGCGCTGCTTGCCGGCGCCGAAATCGTGACCGGCCTGATACTGGGAGGATTGGTGCGGCTGATGGCGCTGTCGCTTGACATCGCGGCGGCGGCGATTGCGGCCACGACTTCGCTGTCGCAACTGGTGGGGGGCGTCAACGAATTCGCCCCGCACCCGATCGGCAACCTTCTGTCGCTGGCCGGGCTTGCGCTGCTGATGGCGCTGGGAATGCCGGCATTGCTTTGCGATCTGCTGCGGGAAAGCCTGGTCCTTCGTCCGGTCGGGTCATGGCCGCAGGTGGCAGAGCTACTGCCGACCGCGCTGGGGCTGATCGGGCGCAGTTTTGTCGTGGCGCTGGTTCTGGCCGCGCCCTTCATCCTTGGCGGCTACCTGTTCCAGATCCTGACCGGGATGGCGAGCAAGGCGATGCCCGCCCTGCCGATGATGCTGATCGCTGCCCCTGCCGCAATCCTGCTGGCGCTGGTGGCGCTGACCCTTCTGACTCCGGCGATCCTGTCGGGCTGGGCGCGCGCGGTTCTGGATGTCATGCAAAGCGACCTGCCATGAGCGAAGAGGACGACGACAAGCAATACGCCGCCTCCGAACAGAAGCTGCGGCGCGCGCGCGAAGAAGGCGACATTCCGCGTTCGGCCGAGCTGGGCAGTGCGCTGATGTATCTGGGCTTCTGGGCGGCGATGGCGCTGGCCGCGACCTCGCTCGCGCCCGCCTGGACGCGCATGGCGGCGCGGGCACTGGGGGCCGAGCCCTGGCCGGATGGGCGTGGCAAATCCGTTATGGATCTGGCGCGGGCGCTGACCGGAAACGCGATGCTGGCGGTGCTGGGTTTCGTTGCGGTCATCGCGGTTCCGGTGCTGGCCGGCCTGATCCTGCAGCGTGCCTTCACCTTCACGCCGAAAAAGCTGCTGCCGGATCCGGGGCGGATCGACCCCATGCGCAATGCCGGGCAGAAGCTGGGCCGCGCGGGCCTGTCCGCCTTTGGCATATCGGTCGCCAAGGTCGGTTTGCTGGGGGCGGGCGGTGTCCTTCTGTTCCGCTCTTTGCTGGGCGGGATGCTGAGCGCGGGGGGCATGTCGGATCTGCAATGGGTGGACGGGCTCAGGCTGGTCACGACGCGCGCCATTCACCTGGCGCTGGCGATCGGGGTGGGCTTCGCGCTGATCGACCTTCTGTGGAAGCATCTGGATTATCAGCGTCGCCACCGCATGTCCCGGCAAGAGATGCAGGACGAGCACAAGGACAGCGAGGGCGATCCCCATCTGAAGGCCGCGCGGCGGCAGAAAGGGATCGACATCGCTCTGAACTCGATGCTGGCGGATGTCGAGCGCGCCGATGTGGTCATCGTCAACCCGACCCATTACGCCGTCGCGTTGGAGTGGAAGCGCGGCAGCGGACGCGCCCCGGTCTGCCTTGCCAAAGGGGTGGACGAGATTGCGCGCCAGATCCGCGAGCGCGCTAGCCGCCATCAGGTCCCGATCTGGTCCGATCCACCCTGCGCCCGCGCGCTGCATGCGACCGTCGAGATCGGGCAGGAAATCCGCTCGGAGCATTTCGCCCCCGTCGCCGCCGCAATCCGCTTTGCCGAGGCGATGCGCAGAAAGGTCCGCCAGGGCTGGGGTGGATCGCCTGCAGCCCGTCCGCGGGCATCGAGATGAGCGATATCGGGGAATCCATCGCCCGTCTGGCCGATCTCGCGCGCTTGAAATCCGATCTGGAGATGCGGCGCTTCGCGGCCTATCGCGCCCATGTCGAGGCCGCCCGCGCCCGCATCACCACACTGACCGAGGAGCTGCAGGCCCTTTACGACAGCGAGGCCGCGCATTCCCTGTCGGGCGCGCGGCTTGCCAATGCGCTGGCCGGGGACCGCAGCCGCGCACTTGGCCGAGCCGAGGTGGAGCTTGAGCAGATGATGCCCGGCTATCAGGCCGCGCGGGGCGCGGCACTGCGCGAATTCGGCCGCGTCCAGGCGCTGGAAGACCTGCACGCAAGGGAAACGGATGCGCGTCGGTTGAAGGTGCAGCGCAAGCAGTCGGACGGCGCATGATAAGGCGGTCTTCTTGGCTGAACGGGCGAGAGGTTCAGCACTGTTCGGGGCAGTTCGGCCCCGCGCGGCAAGACCGTCCCGCTGCGGCCCTGTGGGCACGATCCTGCGGGAACCGGCAGGCGCGGCTTCAATTCTTCTTTGGTCGCCCCTATGATGCCGGCGTATTTTTTCCTTGCACGCTGGATGACCTTGCGATGATCCGACCACTTCTCGTCCTTGCCGCCCTTGCCCCGCTGGCCGCCTGCGCGCCTGCGACGGCGCCGGAAACTGCGCCCGTCGTCGCCCCCGTGCCGGTGGCGCCGGTCGCAGGGGTGACCGGCCTCGAATCGCGCGAACCCGATGCGTGCCACGCCAAAAGCTACATCTCTGCGCTTGGCCAGCCGGGCACTGTGATCCCCGGCCTGGGCATCACCCGCGAATACCGCGTTGTCGAATATCGCGGGATCGAGCCGCAGGAATACGACCCGCTGCGCATCGTCTTCCGTCTTGATGCGTCGGGCAACATCTACAACATCGATTGCGGTTGATCGCCATGCGCATGATCCTGGTGGCCATTTCGCTTTCGGTGCTTGCAGGTTGTACAGAGCCGCAGGCGCCGGACGCGCCCGCGACCCTTCCGGGCGAGGATGCCTGTGGCGCGTCGCGCTTTCAGAACCTTGTCGGACAGCCGAAATCCGTGCTCGACGGCGTGACCCTGCCCGAAGGGAACCGCGTGATCGGCCCGAACCAGCCGGTGACGATGGATTTCCGTCCGACCCGCCTGAACGTCGAGATCGGCAAGGACGGCCGCATCGCACGCGTCGGCTGCTACTGAAAACGCCTGAAGAAACTAGACCAGGGCGCGGAACATGTTGTCCGCGCCCTTTTTCATGCGGCATGGGCCAGAGGCGACCGCGCGGACGGACGCGAAAAACGCCGCGATCGGCCAAAGGCGCAGTCATGTCGATTGTCAGGGAAAATGGAGGCGGGTACCGGAATCGAACCGGTCTTCACGGATTTGCAATCCGCTGCGTAACCTCTCCGCCAACCCGCCGTTGTCGGTCTATCGGTGCGGGTTTAGCCGCTTCGGTCGCGGGGTGCAAGACGCCGTTTTGCGCATGAAGCGCCTTCAAGGCTACCGGGGTTCATAGATATAATCACGCCGGAAAGGATAAGAGGATCCGGTGCCTGGCAGGTCGGATGCGGCCCCCGTGTCGTCGGGGCGGGTCAACAGGATCTGATAAAGCGCGGTCCAGCCTTCCTCGAAGGCCAGCGCGCAGCCGGCAAGGTACAGGCGGAAGGCGCGCAGGACCTCGGCCGCGCGATCAACTGAAAGAGTCTGGCGCAGCACGGCCTCGGCCTCGGTCAGGCGGGATTCCAGGCGGTCGGACCAGCACCACAGCGTCCGGGCGTAATGCGGGCGCAGGTTCTCGGTATCGACCATCTCCAGCCCGGCCAGCGAGAGTTGCCGGATGGCCTGGCTGACATGGATCAACTCGCCTCCGGGGAAGATGTATTTCTCGATGAAATCGCCCATGCCGCCGCCGACAATGGCCTCGTCCACGCCGGTCACGCTGATCCCGTGGTTCAGCGCCATTCCGCCGGGCCGCAGCAGGTCGTGGATGCGCTTGCAATAGGTCGCCATGTTGGCGCGCCCCACATGCTCGAACATCCCGACCGAGGCGAGCTTGTCGAAAGGCTGCTCGGGCGAAAGATCGCGATAGTCGCAAAGCAGGATCCTGACGCGGTCGCCCAGCCCCCGTTCCTGGATCTGGCGCGTGACATGATCGAACTGGTTCTGGGACAGGGTGATGCCGGTCGCGTCGACGCCGTAAGTCTCGGCTGCGTGGAACAGCAGCGCGCCCCAGCCCGCGCCGATATCGACGAAGCGTTCCCCCGGCCGCAGATCCAGCTTGCGGCAGATATGGTCCAGTTTCGCGACCTGCGCCTGAGCAAGATCCATGTTCGGGTCGCGGAAATAGGCGCAGGAATAGACCTGCAACGGGTCCAGCCAGATCCGGTAGAAATCGTCCGAGACATCATAGTGAAAGCGGATCTGCGCCGCGTCGCGGTCGCGGCTGTGGCGCATGATCGAGGCAAGGTTCCACCATGCCCGCTGCCAGGGCCGGGGACGCTGCGGCTGGCCTTCGTCCGGGACGAGTGCTGCCACCACATGCATCAGGTCGCGCATCCCGCCCTGGACCGAAACCTTGCCCGAGACGATATCCGAGCCGAGCGCGCCAAGGTTTCCCGTGGCAAGGGGCCCAAGCGCCGCCGAATCGTGAAAGACGATCTCGACCGCCGCATCGTTGCGGCCGAGCTTTGCGCCGGATGGCAACTGCACACGCAGCGGCACCCCCAAGTGGTCAAGCTTGGATTGAATCACGCGATCTACGGCTGACATGGCGCACCCCGCTTTGCGAAACACGGGCCAAGACGCCCGATCCTGCCATACGAGTATAAAATAAGCGCAGGGAAGCCGGTTTGGTCAACCCTTTGTGTCGGTTGCGCGTGCCAGCCAGCCGGTTGAGATATGCTGGAAAAAACAAAAGCGGCCCGAAGGCCGCTTTTCGTTTTCTTCCTTCCGGAAGATTTTGGAGCGGGCGATGAGATTCGAACTCACGACCCTAACCTTGGCAAGGTTATGCTCTACCCCTGAGCTACGCCCGCACTCCATCCCGTTGGCTCGTCGCCTTCGGTGAGCGGTGATTTATGGGACCGCGCGGGGAGGCGCAAGGGGAAAAAACCGCTTTCCACAAAAAATCTGCAAACTTTCTTTTGCACAGGTCAGGCTGTCTCGAACCGCGGAAGAAGGCTTGCGATCGCGCGGTTCTCGGCCCCGGCGCGCAGGGCGCCGCGCAGGAATTGCGGCAGCGAACGCCGATGCCGGGCGAAATCCGCGGGCGGGGTCAGGGTCGGATCGGCGCCCAGAAGAAGCTGCATCCCGCCGGCGGCCGAATCCGCGCGGATGGTGATGTTGAACCCATCGCCCGGCCCGTTCGACAGGACGTGGCGCTGCGTCGTGCAACCGGGAAAATTGGCCGGATCGAAGGGCAGGATGTTGATCAGCGGCGAAAAGAAGAACCGCTCGGACTGTCCAAGCCCGTGATCGGCGGCGATCTGCTCGATGCGGTAGCGCCCGTGACGGCGCAGCTTGCGCAGCTCGCCACACAGGCGGGTGACGGCGGGGCCCAACGGTTCCGCCGGTTCCACCGCCGCGCGGAAGGGCAGGATATTCACGACCAGCGCCGGCACACCGATCGCGACGCTGCCCATCCGGCTGAGATAGGGCAGCCAGACCGGCATCACGATCTGACCCGCATCGTCGCGGCGCTCGGCCGAGGCGTCCTGCAGGTGAAGCGCGGCCCAGGCGGCGCACAGCACGGTCAGAAGGTCCGGCCAGCCCATGCCCCATTCCGCGCTTCGCGCGAGCAGGTCGGCCTGCAGGTCCTCCAGCGACTGTTCATGGGACAGGTCTTCGGCGGGATAATTCTCTGACCCCTTGGTCAGCACGCGTGGCGGCGGGCAGGCGGCCAGCACGGCCTGCCAATGCCGGCCATCCGCGACATGGCGCGACGAGGCGCGATAGCCTGCCTCTTCGGCCAGGTAATCGGCAAAGCGGCCCAGCGGCTGGCCGGGTTCGCCCGAGCCCGTCTCGAAGGCGTAAAGGCGGGCGGCACGAGCCTCGATCATGCCCATCGCATAGCCGTCCAGCACGATGTGATGGCCGCGGTTGAACCAGATCAGGTGCTCGGGACCAAGACGGAGCAGCCATTGCGCCGAAAGCGGCTGACGGGCGAGATCCAGCGGCGCCGCGACGTCGGCCTGCATCATCGCAAAGGCTTGGTCGCGCGGCTGGCGGTGGCCGGACAGGTCGATCAGGCGCAGCGCGGGCCGTCGCGTCGGGTCCAGCTCTTGTCTCGGGCCATCTGGCCCGTCATCGAAGCGCAGGGCCAGAACGTCGGTTTCGGCGATGGTACGGCCAATGGCGCGCGCCAGTGCGTCGGGATCGGTCGGTCCGGTGAATTCGATCGCATGGGCGACGGTCGACACCGCCTCGCCCGGATGCAGGCGGAATTCTTCCCAGAAATCCAGCTGCGCAAGGGTCAGCTGCTGGGTGGGGGAAATGATTTGTTGCGTCATGGAAAAGCGTCCCGTCCGCGGGCTTGCGAAATGTGATGCAAGTTAGGGGGAAGAGGCTGGCTGGCCCGCGACGTTGTCGCGGGCCGGCTTGCTTCGAGAGAGAAAGCCGGATAAAAATACTCGACTATTTTGCGCCGTCAAGCGGGCTTTGACGGTTGCGCGCATTTGTGTCGCAGCCGCCCGCGGATTTTCAGAACAGGATTCTCGCCATGATTGAATTCACCCGCTGGCCCAAGGATCAGGCGCGGCATTACCGCGATGCCGGATACTGGATCGACCAGCCCCTGACCCAGATCCTCGACGCCCAGCTTTCCGCCCAGCCCGAGGCCGTTGCGATCGTCTGCGGCGACCGGCGCGTCACCTATGCCAAGCTGGACCGGATGTCGCGCAACCTGGCGGCCCGGCTGGCCGAGGCGGGGCTGTCGCAGGGCGACCGGGCGCTGGTGCAATTGCCGAACGTGGCCGAGTTCTATGTCGTCTTCTTCGCCCTGCTGCGCATCGGGGTCGCCCCGGTCAATGCGCTGTTCAGCCACAGACGGATGGAGATGGCCGAATATGCCCGCCAGATCCAGCCGGCGGTGGTCATCGGATCGCGCGGGCACGAGCTTTTCCGCGACGATGCCTTTGCCGCCGAGCTGCGAGAAGCGGGGGCGCGGCATGTCCTGCTGCTGGGCGAGGATGCGCCCGAAAGCAGCCTTGCCCATTGGCTGACCGCTGGCCCGGACCTACCTGCCGGTGCAGGGCCAAGCCCGGCGGACGAGGTCGCCTTCTTCCAGCTTTCGGGTGGCAGCACGGGAACGCCCAAGCTGATTCCGCGGACCCATAATGACTATGATTACAGCGTCCGGGCCAGCGCCGAGATCTGCGGCGTGACCTCTGCCACGCGCTTCCTGTGCGCTTTGCCGGCGGCGCATAACTTTCCGCTCAGTTCGCCCGGTGCGCTTGGCGTCTTTCATGCCGGGGGCACCGTCATCCTTGCCGCCAGCCCCGAGCCTCTGGCCTGTTTCGATCTGATCGAGGCCGAGGGCGTCACGATGGTCCCGCTGGTTCCACCCGCCGTCGCGCTGTGGCTGCGCGCCGTCGAAGAATCGCCCGAACGCCGGGCGGGGTTGGCGACTCTGGACCTGATGCTGGTCGGTGGCGCCAGCTTTGCCGAGGCGACGGCGCGGCGCGTGCCCGAGATTTTGGGCTGCCGCCTGCAGCAGGTCTTTGGCATGGCCGAAGGGCTGGTGAACTATACCCGGCTGGACGATCCCGACGGGATCGTGTTCGCGATGCAGGGCCGGCCCATCAGCCCCGATGACGAAATCCGCGTACTGGACGACCAGGGCCATCCGGTGCCGGATGGTGTGCCGGGCGCGCTGGCGACGCGCGGTCCCTATACCTTCCGGGGCTATTACCGCAGCCCCGAACACAATGCGCAGGCCTTTGACGCGGACGGTTTCTATCACTCGGGTGACGTCGTCGTGCGCGAAGGCGGCTATCTGCGCGTGGTCGGGCGGATCAAGGACCAGATCAATCGGGGCGGAGAGAAGATCGCCTCGGAGGAGGTCGAGAACCTGCTGATGCGCCATCCCGACATCACCCATGCCGCGCTGGTCGCCACGCCCGACGCCCATCTGGGCGAAAAAAGCTGCGCCTTTCTTGTCCTGCGCGACGGGGCAGCCAGGCTAAGCCCGCCCGCCCTGCGCCGCCACCTGCTTGATGCGGGCGTGGCGGAATACAAGCTGCCCGACCGCTTCCGCATCCTGCCTGAACTGCCGCTGACCGCCGTGGGCAAGATCGACAAGCGCCGCCTGCGTGACAGCCTTCTTGCCGAGACCGCCTGAAAGGAAACCCGATGGATATTGCCGAAAAGACCGAAATCAGCGCCGAATGGCTGGCCGCCCGCGTCGCCGGGATGATCGAGGACGATTGCGAGATCGACCCGTCCGAGAACCTTGTCCTTTACGGGCTGGATTCCATTGCCGTCATGACTTTCTCGGCCGAACTGAAGCGGATGGGGGTCGAGGCCAGCTTTGACGAGCTGGCCCGCGACCCCACGCTGGACGCCTGGTGGACGCTGATCGCGTCGCGGCTTTAGCGCGGCCTTAGGCCCGCAGTGTCGCGCCGCCGTCGACGTAAAGGTCGGCCATGGTCACATGGCCCGCCTGGTCCGACAAAAGGAACAGGACGGCCCCCGCGATATCCTCGGGGGTCGCCAGCTTTTTCAGGGGAATGCCGGTGCGGAAATGCTCCAGATTGCCCTCGATCACCGCGCGTTCACCCGCGCCGCCATCCTCGGTCCACATGCCGGTCTGCATCGGCGTCAGGGTCGAACCCGGGGCGACGATGTTGCAGCGCACGCCCTCGGCGGCAAGCTCCAGCCCAAGGCAGCGGATCAGCATCGTCGCCGCCGCTTTCGACGCCGCATAGGCCCCCATGTTGCGCCGCGGAATCCCCGCCGCGTTCGAACTGACCGCGACCAGCGCGCCGCCCCCGTTTCGCGCGATCGCCCGGCCAAGCGCGCGGGTCGCGTGGAACGTGCCGGTGGCGTTGACGCCGATCATGCGGTCCCATTCCTCGGACGAAAGCTCCAACAGCGGGCCGATCGACAGCACGCCTGCGGCATGGACGCCCAGTGTCACCGGGCCATGCGCGGCCTCGACCCCTGCCACCAGGGCCTCGACCGCGGCGCCGTCGCGGATGTCGAGCGCATGGGCGATCGCGCCTGCAGGCGGCGGGCTTGCCGTCAGCGCCGTGGCCAGGTCGGTCGCGACGACACGTGCACCGGCCTCCAGCAGGGAGCGGGTGATGGCTTGGCCAATGCCACCTGCGGCACCGGTGACGATGGCGGTTTTCCCCTCGAACCCGGTCAGGCGCATGATGTCGCCCCGGCCGTGTCGAACAATGCCACGGCATCCGCTGTCAGCACCGGCACCCCGCAGGTCGCGGCGATCCACGCCATCGCCATGTCGTGCTTGTCGCGGCTGAAATCGGCCTGGGCATCGGCCACGGGGAATGTCTCGATATCCAGCTGGAACGCCTCGGCTGCGGTGGCGAGGCAGCCGATATGGGCATAGATGCCGCAGATCATCAGCTGGTCGCGCCCGCGCGCCCGCATCAGGCGTGCAAGGTTCGAGCGCTGGAAGGCGCTGTAGCGATGCTTGACCAGCACGATGTCGTCAGGTTCGGGGGCAAGCTCGGGCAGGATTTCTTCGTGCTCGGGCAGGGCGCCCATGCCCGGTCCCCACAGGTCGGCCTGCAGCCCGCGATCGGGGCGGAACTGGTTGCCCTTTTGCGCGGTATAGAAAACCGGGACGCCCGCCCGGCGCGCACCCGCAAGCAGGGCGGCGATATTCGCGACGACCGGCTCAAGCGGTGCGCCCGGCGGAAAGGGGCGGCAGAAATAGCGCTGCATGTCATGGACCAGCAGGGCCAACCGCTCGGGTCGGGGTTGCCATGTCCCCCGAGCCGCAGGCAAGGCAGATGCGTCGGGAAGATCATAGTTCGGGATGCCGGGCAGGGCCATCAGCAAGTCTCTCCTTGAGGGGTGATGCCGGGCAGCGCAGCGTCGGCGGGCAGTCCCAGCGCGCTGAGAAGCGCGCCGAATTTCGCGCCGGTCTCGGCGGCCTCGGCCATCGGGTCCGAGCCGGGAACGATGCCCGCCCCGGCATAAAGGCGGGCGCTGCGGCCGCTGATCTCGGCGCAGCGGATGGCGACGTGCCACGCCCCGTCGCCGTGTTCGTCGCACCAGCCGACGGCGCCTGCGTAGAAATCGCGCGGCACCGGCTCGATCCGGCGGATCAGGTCATTGGCGCGCGCCAGCGGCAGGCCGCAGACGGCGGGTGTGGGGTGCAGCAGTGCCGCCAGCAGGATCGACGGGGTCTCGGGGTCGCGCAACCTGCCGCGGATCCGTGTGCCCAGGTGCCACATGCTGCGCGTGCTGGTCAGCGTCGTGCCGTCCGGGGCCTCAAGCTCGCGGCACGAGGGGGAAAGCAGGTCCATGATGTATTCCACCACAAAGCGGTGTTCGCGCCGGTCCTTCTCCGAACGCAGCAGCGCGTCCGAGACCGCGCGGTCGGCGCTGACCGAAGCCTGACGCCGCGCCGACCCCGCCAGCGGGTGCGAGGCGATCAGCCCGCCGGTCTTTTCAAGCAGCAGTTCGGGGGTGCCGCCGCACAGCTCGCGCGGCGCTTGCCCTTGCGACGGCAGCGCGACGCGAAAGGCGGTGACGGCCGGATCCTCGCCCAGCCGCGCCATCAGTGCCGCCAGCGGGATTTCGGTCCCCGCCTCGACCCGCAGGGTGCGGGCAAGCACGATCTTTTCCAGCGCATCCCTGTCGCCCACGCTGTCCTGCATGACGGCCAGAGCGCGGGAAACCAGCGCCGCATATTGGGCGGCCGAGGGTTCGGCCGTGACGCTCAACGGTCCCGGCGCGGGGGTGGGCGGGGTTGCTGCGGGTGCGGTCCCGCGATGGCGTCGGCACTGCCACAGGCAGTCGTCATCGGCCCGGTCAAAAGGCAGGGCACCGCCGACGATGGTGCCGGGGCGCGCCTGCTGAAAGACGCGGGCGACGCGGGCGCCCAGCGTTGCGGAAGGTCCGCGCGGCACCGGGACCGGGGCGCCTTGCCCGGTGATATGGCCTTGCGGACCGTGAAAGGCGAACTGCACCGGGTCGTCGCCGGGCCTTGCCAGAACGTCCGTGGCTTCGGAGATGCGAATGTTCATGCGATGTCTCGTTGAATGAGCTTGCGCCTTGCGCGCGACCCCGCAATCGCGAGGTCGGGGCGGCGAATATCCGTCGGCGGCCGAAAGGGTGGCCGCGGCTGCGGGGTTGCAGAAATCTCCTGCCGAAAACGATGTTCATGGGTGGCGAATGCGTCCGCGCTCCGCTGAATGGCGGATGCGAGCGGACGCAGGGGGAGGTCGTGGTGAAATCGCCCCCGCAGGCTGCCCGCCGGGATCCTGTCAGAGGCGAATATTAAAGGCAAGTAAATTCGTCAGGATTGTATTGGCCGGCGAATTTCCGCGCTTCACGATCCGGCAAGGCGGCGGAACTCAACCGGCGGCCAAGGGTTTGCCCCAGCCAGGAACAGGCCGGAGAAGCGATCTTGACCACTTCCAGACCTTTCGATCTTGGGCAGGCGCGGGCCTGCGTCATCGTGAACATGGGCTCGGGTCGCAAGACTGGCGACAGCGTTGCAGCCGAGATCCGCGCCCGGCTTCAGGGGCGCGTGGCCGGGCTGGTCTTTCACCAGCTGGACAAGGGCGCGGACCTGTCCGCGACCGCTCAGAATGCGGTGGCCGAAGGCCATGACCTGATCGTCGCGGTCGGGGGCGACGGCACGCAGGCGGGGGTTGCGGGCGCAGTCGTCGGGACTGGTGCCGTCATGGTGGTCGTGCCCTGCGGCACCTTCAACTATTTCGCGCGCGATCTGGGCCTTGGGCAAACACCCGAGGAGGCGCTGCGGGTTTTCGACGTGCCCACCGTTCGCACTGTCGATGTTGGCGAGATGAATGGGGTGCTGTTTCTCAACAATGTCAGCTTCGGCGCCTATCCCGAGATCCTGAAGCGGCGTGAAAGCATCTATCGCCGTTGGGGTCGGTCCCGCCTAGCGGCTTATTGGTCGGCACTGGTGGCGATGTGGAACCTGCGCCATCCATTGCATCTGACAGTGCGTGCGAATGGCGAAGAGCGGCGCTTTACCACCGCGCTCGCCTTCATTGCGAAAAGCGCCTATCAGCTTGAGGCCTTTGGCCTGGACGGGGCCGAGGATATCCGGCAGGGGCGATTGGCGCTGCTGGTCGCGCGTGCCCGACGGCCGGGGCCGCTGGTCCGCTCGGCCCTGCGGCTCGCCTTTGGCAAATCGGCGCGCTATCAGGATTTCGACCTGATCAGCGCCCCGGAGATGCATCTGCAAACCGTCCCGCAGCATGAATATGTCGCCCATGACGGCGAAAAGATGTGGATGGATTCGCCCTTCCATGTCCGCGTTCTACCGGGCGCGCTGTCGGTGCTGGTGCCCGAGGGCAGCGGAGGGCGCGACGCCGCATGACCCGGCTGCTGCATCTGTCCGACCTGCATTTCGGCCTTGAGCGCAAGGAACTGGTCGACCCGCTTCTGGATCGGGTGAATGGCGCGCGACCCGATCTGGTCGTCGTCACCGGCGATCTGACGCATCGCGGTCGCTCGTCCCAGTTCGCACGGGCCGAGACCTTCCTGCGCCGGATCGAGGCGCCGCTGATCGCTGTCCCCGGCAATCACGACATTCCCCTGTATCGCCTGCCGGACCGGATGATGCAGCCCTATCTGCGCTATCGACGGGCCATCGCGGCGAATCTTGAACCCGTCGGCCATGTCGGGCGGTTGCGGGTGCAGGGGGTGAACAGCGTCGATACGATGGCGTGGCAGCGTGGTGTCCTGACGGCCGCGCAGATGCGCCGCGTGACCGAGGGGATCGATCCCGATTGCATCAACATCGTCGCCATGCATCACCCGATGCAGCAGCGCCCCGAGGTCGACAAGGCGCTGATGCGCGGCGCGCCCCAGGCGCTGGCGCTGTTCGAGTTGCAGGGCATCCAGGTGGTGCTGACCGGGCACCTGCATGTGTGGTCTGCGGGGGCTTTCCTGCCGCCCGAGGGGCGCGGCATCCTGCAGATCCAGGCCGGAACAGCGCTTTGCGCGCGCGAGACGGATCGCCAGAACGAATTCGCGGTTCTTGATTTCGAGGGCCCCGAACTGCGGATCGAGCGCCATGTCGCCCCGATGGACGAGCCCGGCTTTCGTCCGCCCGAGCTTTTGCGCTTTACCCGCGCCGACGGACGCTGGCGCAAAGTGGTCGCGTAAACCCGACAATTTCACTTCGTTTTCTCTGGACCTGCTCCCGCCAAGTCATTAGTCCGGCCCGGAACGCCGCCTTGCGGTTGCCGGAAACCTGGGAGAAATGCCTTGCGCGCCTTGATGCCATCCGTAGTTCTTGCCCTTTTTCTGGGCACTTCCGCCCTTGCCGCCGATCTCAGCATCCCCACCGCACAGGGAGAGGTGACACTGGCCGCCCCACCCGAAAAGGTCGCAGTCTATGATCTTCCGGCACTGGACACGCTGACGGCGCTGGGGGTCGAGGCGGCGGGCGTGCCCGAACGGCTGTATGTCGCAAGGCTCGAGGCGGTGGCCGGCAAGGCCGCGCCGGTCGGGACGCTGTTCGAGCCGAACCTTGAGGCGCTGGCCGGGCTGGCCCCTGATCTTGTCATCGTGGGTGGTCGGTCAGCCGCGCAGAAGGCGGCGGTCGAACAGGTCGCGCCCGTCATCGACATGACCATCGGAGAGGATCTTCTGGGCGATGCCCGCGCCCGCCTTGAGGCTTTCGGGACGCTTTTCGGGCGCGAACAGAAGGCGGCGGAGCTGGAGGCCGAGCTTGACCGTCGCATCGCCGCCGCGACCGATGCGGGCAAGGACAAGGGCCGGGCGCTGATCGTGATGACGAACGGACCGAAGCTGGCGGCTTATGGTCGCAATTCGCGCTTTGGCTGGATCCACGCGGCGACCGGGATGCCCGAGGCCGCCGATCACATCAGCACTGCCAATCACGGAGATGCCATCAGCCATGAATTCATCGCGCAGGCGAACCCGGACTGGCTGTTCGTGATCGACCGCGCCGCTGCCATCGGCGAGGCCGGGCAATCGGCGCAAGCCACGCTGGACAATCCGTTGGTCGCGGGAACCAATGCGTGGAAATCGGGCCATGTCGTCTATCTGGATGCGGCCGACGCCTATATCTCGGCCGGGGGCTACGGCTCGACTGTTTCCCTGCTGGACGCGCTGACCAAGGCGCTGACCGGGCAATGAGGCTTGTGCCAGCCGGCCTTGCGGTCCTGGCGCTGCTTGCCTGCGCCAGCCTGACCGTCGGGGCCGCCAGCGTCAGCATTCTCGACGCCACCCGCGATCCCCGTGCGGCGCTGATCCTTATGGAATCACGGCTGCCGCGGACATTGGCCGTGATCCTGACCGGCGCGGCGCTGGCCGTGGCCGGGGTCGTGCTGCAAGCGCTGGTCCGCAACCGCTTCGTCGGCCCCGAGACGACCGGCACCGCCGAAAGTGCGGCGCTGGGCCTGCTGGCCGTATCGGTATGGGCCCCGGCGTCGCCGATCTGGGCCAAGATGGTCGCCGCAAGCCTGGCCGCCATGGCCGGGACGGCCCTGTTCGTGGCCGTGATCCGCCGCATCCCCGTGCGCGAGGTGATGTTGGTGCCCATCGCGGGGCTGGTGTTGTCGGGCGTGATCGGATCGGTCGCGACCTTTGTCGGCTGGCAGACGGACCTGCTGCAATATGTCAACGCCTGGCTGATGGCGGGCGAATTCTCGGGCGTGCTTGCGGGGCGCTATGAGTTGCTATGGGTCGCTGCCGCCGCGGCAGGGCTGGCCTGGTTCGCGGCTGACCGCTTCGCGATCCTGGGATTGGGCGAGGGCGTTGCGACCGGGCTGGGGCTGTCGCCGGGCGGCGTCATGCGGCTGGGTCTGGCCGTGGTCGCGGTGGTCACGGCGATGGTCGTCACCACGGTCGGGATGATCCCCTTTGTCGGGCTAGTGGTCCCGAACATCGTCGCGCGGGTCATGGGGGACAACCTGCGCGCCTCGATTCCGGCGGTCGCGGTCCTTGGGGCTGTGCTGTTGTTGGCCTGCGACCTGCTGGGGCGGCTGGTTCGCTTTCCCTATGAAATCCCGGTCGGCACCATTCTGGGCGTGGTCGGCGCCATGATCTTCCTGTGGCTGCTTTATCGCAGGCCCGCGCATGGCTAGGCGCACGGTTCTGTTGGCGCTGGCTGCGGGGCTGGCAGCGGTTTCCGCGATCTGGATGCTGCAGGGCCTGCCATCGGGCCCGGCGCGCGGCTTCGTCCTTGGCCTGCGGGCCGAACGGCTGGCCGGTCTGGTGCTGGTCGGCGCCTCGACCGGGATAGCGACGATCCTGTTCCAGACGGTGGCCGCGAACCGGGTGCTGACCCCGCAGATCATGGGCTTCGATGCGCTGTACATCCTGTTGCAGACCTTGCTGGTCGCGGCGCTGGGTATCGCCGGTTTCGCCGCCCTGCCGGTCTGGGCCAAGTTCGCGGGCGAGGTAGGGGTGATGGCGCTGCTGTCCTCGCTGCTGTTCGGGGCGCTGCTGGGGCAGGGGACGCGGGACATTCCGCGGATGATCCTGACCGGGGTGATCCTTGGCGTGATGTTTCGCGCGCTGAACGCATTTATCGGCCGCGTGCTGGATCCAAACGAGTTCGCCGTGGTCCAGCAGGCCAGTTTCGCCAGTTTCAGCAAGCTGGACGCCACGCTGCTGCCGGCCGGGCTGGTCCTGACGCTCGTGGGGGGGATTTCCGCCGCGCGAATGGCGGGCAGGCTGGACGTGCTGGCGCTGGGGCGGGACAGCGCAATCTCGCTGGGGCTCAGGCAGGGGCGCTTCGTGCCGATGGTTCTGGCGCTGGTCGCGATCATGACTTCGGTCGCGACGGCACTGGTCGGGCCGATCACGTTCTTCGGACTGATCGTCGCCGGGCTGACCCACGGGATGATGCGCAGCGCACGCCATGCCGACCTGCTACCCGCCGCCGCGCTGATCGCCGCGATCACGCTGGTGCTGGGCCAGCTGGGGTTCGAGCGGCTGATGGGCCAGGCGGGCTTTCTGTCGGTCGGGATCGAATTCGCGGGCGGGCTGTTCTTTCTTTTCCTGCTCATCAGGGGGCGTATCCGATGATCCGCATTTCGGGACTTGGCCACCGGATAGGTTCGGCCCGGATTCTTGACGACATCTCGGCCGATCTGCCGCGCGGGGCGCTGACCGCGCTGATCGGGCCGAATGGCGCGGGAAAGTCGACGCTGCTGCGGCTGATCGGACGGTTGGAGACGTTGCAGACTGGGCAGATCGCGCTGGACGGGCGAGACATCCGCCATACGCCGACCGAGGCGCTGGCCCTGCGCATGGCGGTGCTGGGCCAGCAGACCGCCATCGCAAGCCGCCTGCGGCTGCGCGAACTGGTCGCGTTTGGCCGCTGGCCGCATCACCGGGGCCGACCGCGCCCCGACGATGCGCGCATCGTCGAGGACGCGCTTGCGGCCTTCGGGCTTCTTGATCTGGGGGGGCGCTTTCTTGATGAGGTGTCGGGAGGGCAGGCGCAGCGCGCCTATCTGGCGATGACGGTCGCGCAGGACACCGACTGGCTGCTGCTGGACGAACCGCTGAACAATCTGGACATGGCCCATGCCCGCGCGCTGATGGCCCGGTTGGCCGAGCTGGTCCGAGAGCAGAAGAAAAGCGTCGTGACCGTCATCCACGAGGTGAACTATGCCGCCGCCTGGGCGGATCACGTCGTGGCGATGAAAGGCGGGCGCATCGTGGCGCGGGGCGCTCCGCACGAGGTGCTGACCTCGGGCATCCTGACCCAGCTTTACGACACGCCCGTCGAAGTCGGCAGCCATCTTGGGCGGCCGCTGATCCTGCACCACGCCTGACGTCGGGGCGCGGTGCGTTCTCTCAGGCCTTGGGCTCGATGCGAAGGCGCGTGCCCCAGGGGTCCGTGAACTCGGCCGAGCCCAGTCCCGCCAGCGCAGCCGCATCGGCCTGCAGCACCACTTCGGACAGCCCGGTCGTGTCGGGGCTGCGTTGCCCCGCGCCGCGACTGTTCCAGATATTGCCCGCCAGATGGTGGTGATAGCCGCCGGTCGCAAAGAAGCTGGCCCCGGCGCGATGGGCGGTGCGATCCATGCCAAGGCTTCCGGTATAGAAATCCTCGGCCTTTGCGACGTCGCCCACCTGCAGGTGCACATGGCCCACGACGGTGCCGTCGGGCGCCGCGCGCCAGCCATCCTTGCCCGCCTCGGCCAGGGCGCGCAAGTCCAGCCTTCGGGTGTCCATCGTGACTTCGCCGTCCTGCCAGGTCCAGCTGTCGCGGGGGCGGTCGACATAGACCTCGATCCCGTTGCCTTCAGGGTCGCGCAGATAGATCGCCTCACTGACCAGATGGTCCGAGGCGCCGTCAAGCGCGATGCCGGTTTCGGCGATCCGGCGTAGCCAGCTTCCCAGCGCGGCCCGGTCGGGCAGCAGGAAGGCGGTGTGGAAAAGCCCGGCCTCGGCCGGGCGATGGCGCGCGGTCTTGTCCTGATGCAGCTTGACCAGCGGCTTGCCGGCGACGCCAAGCACGGCTTGCGTGCCGTCCTGGGAAAGCTGTTCAAGCCCGATCACGCGCTGATAGTAATCCCCGACCTTCGCCAGATCGTTGACGGTCAGCGCCACATGGCCGATCTGGATGGGGGCGTCACTGGTTGCCATGGTCATCTCCTGTCATCTTGCGTTCAATCTAACCCGCCGGGTGCTGGTTCGAAATGGCGGCAGACGGGGAACACTGTCTTCAAAACGGCGACAATCATGGGGTGATTGCCTTCCAGCGCTGCCTGACGCATGATGCGCGATCCTTTTTGCCATGATCCGATGACATCCAAAGCCAAAGAACCGCGCCGTCCCGCCCGCGCGCCCCGCCCGAATTCCGTCCCTGCTGCCGCCGCTGCACCCGCAGCCGAGGCTGCGCCCCTTGCGGCGGACCAGTCGCGGATGGAGATATTTTTGGTCGCCACCCCGGGGCTGGAGGAGCCGCTTGCGCAAGAGGCCCGCGCCCTTGGCTTCGACGCGGTGATCCAGCCGGGCGGCGTGACCTTCACCGGAGGTTGGCCGGCTGTCTGGCGCGCGAACCTTGAGGTCCGGGGCGCGACCCGCGTGCTGGTGCGCATCGGCAGCTTCCGCGCCATGCACCCGGCGCAGCTCGACAAGCGCGCGCACCGCTTTCCCTGGGCCGATTTCCTGCGCCCCGACATCCCCGTCCGGGTCGAGGCGGCCAGCCGCAAATCCCGCATCTATCACGCCGGCGCCATCACCCAGCGGATCGAGGCGGCCTTGCGCGACACGCTGGGCGCGACCATCGCCGAGGACGCGCCGGTGACGATCAAGGTGCGGATCGAGGATGACCTTTGCACCATCAGCCTCGACACGTCGGGGGAATCCCTGCATCGCCGCGGCTACAAGCAGGCGGTCGCCAAGGCCCCGATGCGCGAGACGATGGCGGCGATGTTCCTGCGCCAATGCGGCTTTGACGGGTCCGAGCCGGTGCTGGACCCGATGTGCGGTTCGGGCACCTTCGTCATCGAGGCGGCCGAGATCGCGGCCGGATTGAAGCCGGGGCGCGCCCGCGATTTTGCCTTTCAGCATCTGGTCAGCTTCGATCCCGCGGCATGGGACGCGCTGCGCGGCGCGGGTCCGGCGGCCACGCCCGGTTCGGTCCGCTTCCGGGGCAGCGACCGTGATGCCGGCGCGATCCGCATGAGCCGCGACAACGCCGAACGCGCGGGCCTTGTCGACTGGACCGAGTTCCAAAGCACGGCCATCGCCGACCTTCAGCGGCCGGACGGCCCGCCCGGACTGGTCATCATCAACCCGCCCTATGGCGCGCGGATCGGCAACAAGGGTCCGCTGTTCGGCCTGCATGCCGCGATGGGAGAGGTTCTGCGCGCACGGTTCAAGGGCTGGCGCGTCGGCATCGTCACCAGCGATCCGCAGCTTGCCCGCGCCACCGGCCTGCCATTCAAGGATCCGGGGCCTTACGTCGCGCATGGCGGGTTGAAGGTGCGGCTGTTCCAGACCGGCCCGCTTTAGGGCCGGGCCGGGTTACAGCAGGTGGCCGGATTTTTCGGCCTTCACGTCCAGATAGCCGGTATTGTGCCGGTTGCGGGGGGTGATCAGGGGCACGCGCTCGGCCACGGTGATGCCGTGGCCCTGCAGCATCGCGACCTTGCGGGGGTTGTTGGTCATCAGCCGCACGCTGTGAAAGCCCATCTCGCGCAGGATGCCCGCACCGATGCGAAAGTCGCGTTCGTCATCCTCAAATCCCAGCCGGTGGTTCGCCTCGACCGTGTCGAAGCCCTGGTTCTGCAGGGCATAGGCGCGCATCTTGTTCGCAAGTCCGATGCCGCGCCCTTCCTGGTTCAGATACAGCAGGACGCCTTCGCCCCGCTGCCCCATCGCGCCAAGCGCCGCGTGAAGCTGCGGGCCGCAATCGCATTTCAGGCTACCCAGCACGTCACCGGTGAAGCAGGCCGAATGCAGCCGCGCCAGAACCGGCTTGTCGCGCGAGGGGGCGCCGATCTCGACCGCGTAATGTTCGGACTGGCCGTCATCGGGGCGAAAGATGTGCAGCTTGGAGTTTTCAGCAGAAAGCAGCGGCAGCCGCGCGGCGGCGACCGGCGCCATCCCGGCCTCGGCCGCCAAGGCCTCGATGGTTGGGCCGGGTTGCAGGCGGGTCAGCCCCTCGGGCACCTCGGGCACGGGAACCACCAGCGCGGCTGGCAGAAGCTGGGCGGACTTGATCAGGGCGATGGCGGCGCGGTCGGGCGCGGCATCGCCGCCGCGCAGGCTTTTCAGCGGCCCCTTCATCGGGGTCATCAGGTCGCCTGCCGGATCGGCCAGCGCGCGCAGCCAGTGCAGGTCGGCATCGCCCGGCAGCTCGATCCGCGCCAGGTCGCCGTCATAGACCCGCGCCTTCAGCGTCTCGGCGCGCCACCGAGTCACCGCCAGATGTGCCGGTCCCAAAGTCCGCATCAGGGCCAGCCGCTCGGGGCCCAAAGTCTCGACCGCCGCGACCAGATACCCGCCGATCGCCACGGGCAATCCGATGCGCAGGTCGGCGCGCGCGCGGGACACGCTTTCGGTCAGGGTCGGGATCAGGCTCATTGCAGGGGTCCGCGATTGAAACAAACTGAAACATAGGGACGATTTCCGACAACTCCATGTGAGAATTGCTGCACTGCGCTTTACGCGCGCCCCGTGTCCGCTCAGGTTTCCGTGAAAATGTCTATGGAGGCAAGCATGGCCGGACTGAAAAAGATCCTGTTGATCGACGATGAAGAGGACCTGCGCGAGGCCCTGGCCGAGCAGCTGGTCGCCACCGAGGATTTCGAGGTGTTCGAGGCCGGAACCGGCCACGAGGCGGTCGAGCGCACCCGCGCCGCGATCTTCGACCTGGTGGTGCTTGACGTGGGCCTGCCCGACACGGATGGACGCGAGCTGTGCAAGCGGCTGCGCAAGCAGGGCGTGAAATGCCCGATCGTCATGCTGACCGGGCACGACACCGACGCGGACACCATCCTTGGGCTCGACAGCGGCGCGAATGACTATATCACCAAGCCCTTCAAGTTCCCCGTCCTGCTGGCCCGCCTGCGCGCGCAGCTGCGCACGCATGAGCAGTCCGAGGACGCGATCTTCCAGCTTGGCCCGTATACGTTCAAGCCGGCGATGAAGATGCTGATCGACCAGAAGGACCGCAAGATCCGCCTGACCGAAAAGGAAACCAACATCCTGAAGTTCCTGTATCGCGCGCAGGATGGCGTCGTACCGCGCGACGTGCTGCTGCACGAGGTCTGGGGCTATAACGCGGGCGTGACCACCCACACGCTGGAAACCCACATCTATCGCCTGCGCCAGAAGATCGAACCCGATCCCACCAGCGCACGCCTGCTGGTGACGGAATCCGGCGGCTATCGCCTGGTCGCCTGACCGGGACCTGGGGCGAACCGGGGGATACCCCTTCGGTTCGCCCCTCTCTGTCGCGGCGACGCGGCAAGGTGGACAAGCCGGTGTCCGGGTCCTAGGGTCCGCGGCGACAAGAAAGGCTTTCCATGTTCACACTCGCCACCTGGAACATCAATTCCGTCCGCCTGCGCGAGCCGCTGGTGACACGCTTTCTGGCCGAGGAATCGCCCGATATCCTGTGCCTGCAAGAAATCAAGACTCCGCTGGACAAGTTCCCGGTCGAGGGCTTTGCCGCGCTTGGCTATCGCCATCTCGTGGCGCGCGGGCAAAAGGGCTATAACGGCGTCGCGATCCTGTCCAAGCTGCCGCTTGAGGATGCGGGCGACCGCGACTATGCTGGCCTTGGCCATGCCCGCCACGTCGCCGCGCGGCTGGAAAACGGCGTCACCATCCACAATTTCTATGTCCCCGCCGGCGGCGACATCCCGGACCGCGAACAGAACGTCAAATTCGGCCAGAAGCTGGATTTCCTGACCGAGATGCGCGACGCCTTCCATGCGGACAACCCGCAGAAGTCGATCATGGTGGGGGATCTGAACATCGCCCCGCGCGAGGATGACGTCTGGTCCCACAAGCAGCTTCTGAAGATCGTCAGCCACACCCCGATAGAGGTCGAGCATCTGGGCGCCGCGCAGGACGCGGGGAACTGGGTCGACATCACCCGCCAGGACATTCCGCAGGGCCTGCTTTATTCGTGGTGGAGCTATCGCGCCAAGGATTGGGACGCCGCGGACAAGGGCCGCAGGCTGGATCACGTCTGGGCCACGCCCGACATCTCGAACGCGGGCCATGCCAGCCGTGTGCTGCGCCCGGCGCGCGGCTGGGAACAGCCCAGCGACCACGTGCCGGTCCTCGCCAGCTTCGATCTGTAATCCGCCCTTTCGCTGCGGACGACGAACCACCATATTGCGCCTGACGCAAAACACCCGACACGACTGGGGAAGACCATGGCCATGCTTTTCGACGGCGCCGCAGCACCCGCGCCACAGACCGCCGACTTCATCTTTGACGCGACCGAGGCCAATTTCATGGCCGAGGTGGTCGAGAAATCCATGCAGGTGCCCGTCATCGTGGATTTCTGGGCGCCGTGGTGCGGTCCCTGCAAGACCCTTGGCCCGCAACTGGAAGCCGAAGTCGCGCGCCACAAGGGCCGCGTGCTGATGGCCAAGGTCAATGTGGACGAAAACCAGATGATCGCCGCGCAGCTGCGCGTACAGTCGATTCCGACCGTCTATGCCTTCTTCCAGGGCCAGCCGGTCGACGGTTTCCAGGGCGCGGTTCCGCAAAGCCAGATCAAGCAATTCGTCGACAAGCTTGCCGCGATGGGCGGCGATGATGGCGGCCTGGCCGACGCGCTTGAGGCGGCCGAGGCGATGATCACCGAAGGTGCGCCCGAGGATGCCGCCGAAACCTTTGCCGCGATCCTCGAGGAAGAGCCCGAGAACGCGACTGCATGGGGCGGGCTCGTCCGCGCGCTTCTTGCCGCGAAAGAGCTTGATCGCGCCCAGGCGGAATTGGACCGTGTGCCCGCCGCCGTCGCAAGCGCGGCCCCGGTCGAGGCCGCGCGCGCCCAGCTTCAGCTTGCCCGGCAGGCCGCTTCGGCCGGTCCGCTCGACGAATTGCGCCAGAAGGTCGAGGGGGATCCCGCCGACCCGCAGGCCCGTTTCGACTATGCCACCGCGCTTCATGCCGGCGGCCAGGTCGAGGAAGCCGTCGATCAGCTTCTGGAAAGCTTCCGCCGCGACCGCGAATGGAACGACGGCGCGGCCAAGGCCCAGCTGATTACCATCTTCGACGCGATGAAGCCCACCGATCCCGTCGCGCTGAAGGGCCGCAGGCGCCTGTCCTCGCTGATCTTCTCGTAACATGCCGCGTCGGCCCGAACTGCCCGGCGACATCGCTCTGTTCCCGCTGAGTGGGGCGGTGTTGTTGCCGCGGACGCGTCTGCCCCTGCAGATCTTCGAGCCGCGCTATCTGCAAATGGTCGAGGACGTGCTGAAGACCCGCGACCGTTTGATCGGGATGATCCAGCCCGTCGAATCCGGCCCGGATCGACTGGCGCAGATCGGCTGCGCCGGTCGCATCGTCGCCTTTTCCGAGGTCGGGGACGGTCGGCTGATGATTTCGCTGCGCGCGCAGTCCCGGTTCCGCCTGCGCGCGCTGGAGCCGCGCGCCACACCTTATCTGCACGCCCATGTCGATTGGAGCGGGTTCGAGGCCGACCTGGCGACCCGTCCCGAATGCGCGGGCCAGTTTGACCGCGACGCGCTGATCGCACGGCTGATCCGCTATGCCCGGCGGCATGGCCTCGCCTCGGATTGGAGCGCGGCCGAGACATCGGACGAGGAAACGCTGGTCAACTCGCTGTCCATGCTGCTGCCGTTTCCGCCGGGCGACAAGCAGGCCCTTCTGGAAAGCCCGACCCTTGCGGACCGGCGCGAATTGCTGGACGGGCTTCTGGAATATGCCCTTCGGGGCGGAGATGACGAGGAGATTGTCCAATGACCGACGCAAGCACCCCGGATACCACGGAACGTGGCTTTGACCGCCACATGCTTGAGGCGCTGGTCTGCCCCGTGACCCATGCCACGCTGCGTTATGACGCGCAGGCGCAGGAACTGATCTCGGACGCGGCCGGGTTGGCCTTCCCGATCCATGACGGGATTCCGATCATGCTGATCGACAGCGCCCGCCAGATCAAGGCTGATTAAGGGCAGGGCTCCCGCCCGTCAGTCGCGGGCGGGTTCCGTTTCCGGGACAAAGCGCAGAACGCCCAGCAGCCCTGATCCGCGCCGCCCGTCGCTGGGGTGATTCACCCCGTCCATCACCGGTACCTCGGCAAAGTCGAAGGGGCTGACCCCGGCAAGGCAGGCGACATTGATCCCGTATTCCGACGGGTTCGAACGCCGCTGGTGATGGGTATAGATCCCGCAGGTCCGGCAGAAGTAGTGCTTCGCCGTGCCGGTGTTGAACTGGTAAAGGGTCAGGTTCTCTTCGCCCTGCAGGAACTCGATATCGCCCAGCAGGGCCGAGACCGCGACCGCACCCCGCATCCGGCAATAGGAACAGGAACAGCGTCGCGCGGTCTCGAAGCCGCGGCTCAGCCGGACGCGGAACCGCACCGCTCCGCAATGGCAGGCTGCGTCATGGGTCTGTGGATGCTCGTTCATCGCCTTGCTCCGTTCGGGTCCGGCTTGATGCATATCCGGCCCGCCTCCCGGGCCGGATGGCGCTTCGACCGGGGCCCTACAGCCCCGCGCCCTCATCGGCACCCAGCATGATGTTCAGGTTCTGCACCGCAGCCCCGGACGCGCCCTTGCCAAGGTTGTCGAGAACCGCAACCAGCACCGCGCACCCGTTCCCGGCATCGCCGTGGACCGAGATTTCCAGCCGGTTCGTGTCGTTCAGTGCGGTCGGCACGACCCGCGCGGGGGCATCCGTGACTGCGATGAAACGGCTGCCCTCGTAATGGCTGGCAAGCGCATCGCGCAGGTTCGGAAGGTTGCGCGTGCCGTTCAGATGCAGCGGGATCTGAACCGCCATGCCTTGTGCGAAATTCCCGACCGAAGGGGCAAAGACGGGCTGTGCCGACAGGCCGGAATATTTCATGATTTCCGGCACGTGCTTGTGCTTTTGCGCCAACGCATAGACGAAGGCCGCGGGCGCTTCGCCGCGTTCGTATTCGCCGATCAGCTCCTTGCCGCCGCCGGTATAGCCCGAGACGGCATTGATCGACAAAGCCTCGTCCGGGGCAACCAGCCCGGCCTTGACCAAGGGTGCCAGCAGCGAGATCGCGCCGGTCGAATAGCAGCCGGGATTGCTGACCAGTTTCGCGCCGGCAATCGCGTCGCGCGCGCCGGGGGCGAGCTCCGCAAAGCCGAACACCCATGCCGGATCGACGCGATGCGCGGTCGAGGCATCGATGAAGCGCACCGGCAGGCCCTCGGCCAGCGCCACGGCCTCTTTTGCGGCGGCGTCGGGCAGGCACAGGATCGCGACATCGGCAGCGGCAAAAGCCTCGCGGCGCGCATCGGCATCCTTTCGGCGGGCGGGATCGATCTGGATCAGTTCGATGTCCTTGCGCCCGATCAACCGGTCGCGGATCTGCAAACCGGTGGTGCCGGCCTCGCCGTCGATGAAAACCTTCTGCGCCATCATGGCCTCCTGTATCGCGGAGGCGTTGTAGCGCAGCGCGAAGATTCAGGCAAACCTGGATCGCGCATCAGATCTGGCAAAGATCCGAGCGCGTCAGGAACCGCTTCTCGCGTCCATTGTCCAGGCTGAACATGCCGCCGCGCCCCGGCACCACGTCGATGGTCAGGCGCGTGTGCTTCCATGCCTCATACTGGCTGGCCGAGATGTAGAAGGGCATGCCCCCGATCTCTCCCAGCCTGACGTCGCGCTCTCCGATCCGGAATTCGGCCTGCGGATAGCACATGGGAGACGAGCCGTCGCAGCATCCGCCCGACTGGTGAAACAGAACCGGGCCGTGATCGGCGACGATCTGGGCCAGCAGCTCCAGCGCGGCGGGGGTGGCGGTGACGCGATCCTGCTCCATCGCTCAGGCCGTCAGGTCAAGGACGATGCGGCCCTCGATCTGCCCCTTTTCCATGCGGGAGAAGATGTCGTTGATCTCCTCGATCCGGCCCTTGTGGACAGTGGCGCGGACCTTGCCTTCGGCCGCGAAATCCAGCGATTCCTGCAGGTCGAGCCGCGTTCCGACGATCGAGCCACGGACCGTGATCCCGTTCAGCACCATGCCGAAGATATCCAGCGGGAAATCCCCCGGCGGCAATCCGTTCAGCGACACCGTGCCGCCGCGCGCGGTCATGCCGATGGCCTGTTCGAACGCCTTGGGGCTGACCGCCGTGACCAGCACGCCCTGCGCACCGCCGTCGGTCTGGCGGCGGATCGCGGCGGCTGGGTCGGGTTCGGTCAGGGCGTTCACCGTCACCGTCGCGCCCAGCTTGCGGGCAAAGGCCAGCTTCTCGTCATCGATATCGACGGCCGCCACGTTCAGGCCCATTGCGCGGGCATATTGCACGGCCATGTGGCCCAGCCCGCCTACGCCCGAGATCACCACCCAGTCGCCGGGCTTGGTATCCGTGACCTTCAGCCCCTTGTAGACGGTGACGCCCGCGCACAGCACCGGTGCAATCTCAAGAAAATCGATGTTCTTCGGCAGGTGGCCTACATAGTTCGGATCGGCCACGACATATTCGGCAAAGCCGCCATTGACCGAATAGCCGGTATTCTGCTGCGCCTCGCACAGGGTTTCCCAGCCGCCAAGACAATGTCGGCAATGTCCGCAGGCGGTGTAAAGCCAGGGCACGCCGACGCGGTCGCCCTCTTTCACATGGGTGACGCCCGCACCCACGGCCGAGACGAAACCGACGCCTTCGTGCCCCGGAATGAAGGGCGGGTTCGGCTTGACCGGCCAGTCGCCATGCGCGGCATGAAGATCGGTGTGGCAGACGCCCGACGCCTGGATCGCCACCTGGATCATGCCCGGACCCGGCACGGGCACCGGGACTTCGTCGATTGTCAGGGGTTTGCCGAATTCCCGCACCACGGCGGCCTTCATGGTCTTTGCCATTACCACAAGCTCCTTGCTGGAAAATATCGGGACCCGGCGAAATGCCGGGGCGGGCAGAACCCGCCCCGATGCCGTGGCTGGTTCAGAAGAAGCCTAGCTTCTTCGGCGAATAGCTGACCAGCATGTTCTTGGTCTGCTGGTAATGGTCCAGCATCATCTTGTGCGTTTCACGACCAATCCCGGACTGCTTGTAGCCGCCAAAGGCAGCATGTGCGGGATAGGCGTGATAGCAGTTGGTCCAGACCCGACCTGCCTTGATGCCCCGGCCCATGCGGAAGCAGGTGTTCGCGTCGCGCGACCAGACGCCTGCGCCAAGACCGTAAAGCGTGTCATTGGCGATCGACAGCGCCTCGTCCTCGTCCTTGAAGGTGGTGACAGAGACGACCGGCCCGAAGATCTCTTCCTGGAAGATCCGCATCTTGTTGGTGCCGCGGAAGATCGTCGGCTCGATATAGAAGCCGCTGGACAGCTCGCCTCCAAGGTCGGCGGCCTTGCCGCCCGTCAGGACCTCGGCACCTTCCTTCTTGCCGATGTCCAGATAGGACAGGATCTTTTCCTTCTGCTCGGATGAAGCCTGGGCGCCGATCATTGTCGCCAGGTCGCGCGGGTCTCCCTGCTTGATCGCCTTGGTGCGCGCCACCGCGCGTTCCATGAACCGGTCATAGATCGATTCCTGGATCAGCACGCGCGACGGGCAGGTGCAGACCTCGCCCTGGTTCAGCGCGAACATGGCGAAGCCTTCCAGCGCCTTGTCGAAGAAGTCGTCGTCTTCGCGGGCGACATCCTCGAAGAAGACGTTCGGGGATTTTCCGCCCAGTTCCAGCGTCACCGGGATCAGGTTCTCGGCGGCGTATTGCATGATGAGACGGCCGGTGGTGGTTTCCCCGGTGAATGCGATCTTGGCGATGCGAGGGTTCGACGCCAATGGCTTGCCGGCTTCAAGGCCGAAACCATTGACGATGTTCAGCACGCCCGGAGGCAGGAGATCGCCGATCAGGCTGATCCAGACCATGATCGAGGCCGGGGTTTGTTCGGCCGGTTTGAGGACGACGCAGTTCCCCGCCGCAAGAGCGGGGGCAAGCTTCCAGCACGCCATCAGCAGCGGGAAGTTCCACGGGATGATCTGGCCCACCACGCCCAGCGGCTCGTGGAAGTGATAGGCGACGGTGGTCGAGTCGATTTCCGAGATCGTGCCTTCCTGCGCGCGCAGGACACCGGCGAAATAGCGGAAATGGTCGATGGCCAGCGGCACGTCCGCAGCCATCGTCTCGCGGATGGGCTTGCCGTTGTCCCAGGTCTCGGCGGTGGCGAGCAGTTCAAGATTCGCCTCCATCCGGTCGGCGATCTTCAGCAGGATGTTCGAGCGTTCGGCTGCAGAGGTGTGACCCCACTTGTCCTTGATGGCATGGGCGGCGTCCAGCGCGGCCTCGATGTCGTCGGCGTTCGAGCGCGCGATCTCTCCGATCTCGGCCCCGGTGATCGGGGTGGTGTTGACGAAGTATTTGCCGGATTTCGGCGCAACCCAGTCGCCGCCGATGAAGTTGTCGTAACGCTTCGCGAAGGGCATCGTGTTCACGCCCTTGAAGTCATGCGTCTGGTCGTTCGGCATGTGTGATCCTCCTGTCAGTCCGGCTCCTCCTGCCGGTTCTGCGGGAAGCCTGTGACGGGCCGGGCCACAAATCAACGCGGGGTTCACGCCGCAGCGCGGAATGTGTTTCAGACCTGAGACAGTCGGCCCGGATTTTGCGAAATGCCCAACCGCGACATGCGCCGATACAGCGTCGCGCGGCCCACACCCAGTGCGCGCGCGGCCGCCGAGACATTGCCTTCGGCCCGGGCAAGGGCGCGAATCACCGCGGCGCGTTCGGCCTTTTCGAAGCCCGTCACCTCGTCCTCGCGACCGAACAGGTCCGAGGCGGGACGGGGGCGAAGCTGGCCTTCCTTCTCAATCCCGAAGGCACGGCGAGCAGCGCGGTTCGCGCCGATGGCAAGGTCGTCCTTGTCCACCGCGATCAGCAGCATCGCGTCCTCGCTGCCCGTCACCTCGGCGGTGACGATCCGCGCGCCGGGGAACGAAGCGCGGAAGAACGCCGCCTCGATCTGGCGGGCGCTCTGGGCGACCTGGGCAGCGATCAGCGCGTTCCAGCGTTCGGTATGGTCCAGCCGTGCCGTGCTGACATCCAGCGCGGCGATCAGCCGTCCATCCGGGCCCCAGATCGGTGCGTCCATGCAGGACAGGCCGGTATTGCGGGCATAGAAATGTTCGTCGCGGTGGATCGTGACCTGCCGCCCCTCGGCCAGGCAGGTGCCGATGCCGTTCGTGCCCTCGGCCGCTTCGGACCAGTCGGCACCGGACCACAGGCCCCAGCCGCGGAAAGTCGCGGCATCGGCCTCGGTCATGCGCTGTTCCAGCACGATCCCGGTGGCATCGGTCAGAAGAACGCTGCAACCGGTCGGGCAGACCAGCTGGAACAGGTGGTCAAGCTGGGGCCGGGCGACATTGATGAACCCGTCCAGCGCCTCGCGCTTTTCGACCAGCTCTCGCATTGAAAGCTGGCGCACCCGCGGCGCGCCTGCCGGGTCCAGCCCATGCTTGACCATCGAGCGGCGCCAGCTTGCCGCCAGCCGCGTCACGGCCGCCGGCGATTGCGAGGCCTGCGCCACGCGATCCTCGTGTCGGTGTTCGGGCAAGGCGTCCTCCCTTCCTTACTCGATCCCGCGATTATCGGCGGGGATTGGCAGTCCGGCAAGTCATGGTTTCGTCATGGGTGGACGGCGACCGTTCCTCCGTCGCTCCATGCCCGGAATTCGGGGCGGTACATGTCCTCGATGCTGGCCGAGGGGTGGCGGAAACTGCCCGTCGTCACCGCGCGCACGATATAGGCCAGCCGGAACGGTTCAGCCGAGGTCCAGGTCAGCGCCGCAGCGAAGCGATCGGCGCGGAACTCGGTCATCTCGGCGTCGGTCTGCCCGTCCAGCCAGTCCAGTGCCGAGATGTCGCCCGCGCGCAGCAGGTTCGGGTTGTCGATCTCCCATCCGGCGGGCAGGGGGTCGCTGACGACCAGACGGCCCCCGCCCTCGGCCTCGGGCTTGACCTCGATCCGGACCACGATCCGCGTGCCTTGCGCAACATTGGCGGGATCCAGCGGCTCACCCTCGATGCTGAAATAGCTGCGGGTGATGCGATAACCGCGCCCGCCCGCCTTTGAGGGTGTCGCGGGTTTGCCTGTCGCGGTCAGCGTCACCTCCAGCGGAGTGTCGCCGGGATTGGCGATGCTGGCCGTGGCATCGGGCAGGGCGGCAACCGGCTGGGTCAGCGCCACGCCGTTCAGCGTCGCGGGCGGCACGGTATGGGACAGCGCCTGCGCGGCCATCACCGTCCAGACCGATTCCTGGGTCGAAAGGGTGCTGCCCTTTTCCTCGGCCCGGTCGATCCGCTCGGCGATCTGTGCGGTCAGCGCGGTCTGATCGATGGCGTCGGAGCGGGCATCAGCCGCCAGTGCCAGCAGGCCCGCAGCATCGCGCAGCTTGGTGCCGTAATCCGCCCGGAAGGCATAGGGTTCGGGCGCGCCGAGGTTCAGCAGATTGCGGGCTTGCGCGAACATCCGGTCGGCGCGCTGCTGGTCGCCATACGAAGCCAGCGCCGCACCCAGATTGCCCGCCGCCATCGGGGTCGAGAAGGCGCTGGCGGCCGTATCCGCGTAATAGCGCAGGTCCCCGACCGTCGCCGCCCGTTCCCGCGCCAGCACCGCCAGCGCATAGGCCAGCGCGGCGTTGTCCTCGGGCGTGGCGGCGGTCGGGTCGGTCGCGTAATTGGCGCGGTTGCGCAGGTTGTCCAGCGCCATGCCGAAGGCCTTGTCCGGCACCTGATAGCCGGTCGAACGCGCCCGCGACAGGAAGTCGGTCACATAGGCTTCCAGCCACAGGTCGCCCGAATCCGCGCGCCACAGTCCGAAACCACCGTTGGCACCCTGCCGCGTCAGGATCTGGGTCAGGGCCTTCTGCACGGTCTCGCCGGTATCGGCCCCTGTGCCCACGCCCTCAAGCACGGAAAGCTGTGGCAGATACAGCAGCGGCATCGCGCCCGAGGTCAGCTGTTCGGTGCAGCCATAGGGATAGCGGGCCAGCCGCGCCAGCGCGCCCGCCACATCAAGCCGCGCATAGGGGCCGACCGCGGCGGTCAGCATCATGCCCGGCATCAGCCCTTCGGTCAGCCCGGCGGGCAGGGTCGCGCTTTCGCCGGGGGCCAGCGTCAGGCGGTCGCGATGCTGGATGTCGGGATCGTTCAGCGAGACCGGGATCACGATGTCCTTGGTCAGCGCTGTGCCATCCGGCGTGGTCAGGGTCAGGCGCAGATCGGCGCGCCCCTCGGCATCACCTGCTGAGACGGGCATCGTCACCAGCGCCTCGGCCTTTTCGGCCAAGGTCACGCTGTCCGACGACAGGCTGGTCGTCAGAGGCGCGTCTCCGCCGGTCTGCTGGACGGCAAGGCGCATCTCTCCGGCCGGGCCCGAGGCATGGGTCAGCCGCAGCCCGACCTGCGCCTGGTCGCCCGGCGCAAGGAAGGCGGGCGCGGTCACGGTCAGCACCACAGGGTCGCGGACCAGGACCGAGGCATCGGCCTGGCCGACGCCCTTGTCGGTCCAAACGACGGCCATGACGCGGACCTCTCCGTTGAAGTCGCCGACCGGGACGTCAAGCTTTGCGGTTCCGTCCGCGCCCAGCGTCACCGGCCCCGAGAACCAGCTCATCAGCTTTTCGGTGGGCGGCGGGGCCTCGCTGTTCGAGGACATGGCGTCGCCGCCTTCGCGCAGGGCGCCGTCCGGGGCGCCGCTCGACACGATCAGGCGACCATAGATGTCGCGCAGCCCGACACCCAGCCGGCGCTGTCCGAAATAATGCCCGGACGGGTCCGGCGCAGTATAACCGGTCAGGTTCAGGATGCCCTGGTCGACGGCAGCGACGGTGGCATGGACAGTCGCGCCCGGCGCCCCCTCGACCCGCAGCGTGACCGGGATCGTTCCGCGCGGCCGGGTTTCCTTTGGCGCCTCAAGGCTCGCCGCCAGTCGCCGCTCGCCCGGATCGACGGCGGCATGGGCCAGACCCAGCGCGCGGACGGGCGTGCGGTTTCCGGCTGCCGCGTCGCCCAGCGGCCGGATCGCGCTGACCGTGACATAGGCTCCGGCGCCCCAGTCATCCGTGACCGGAAGCTGGATCTCGTTCTCGCCCTCTTTCAGCGCGATGCCCTGCATCGAGACAAGACGGTTCGACAGGACCGAGACCAGCCCCAGCCCATCCGCCAGCGCCTTGACCTTGACCCGCGCGGTATCGCCGCTGCGATAGGCGGCCTTGTCCAGCGTGACCTGCAGGCGGTCGGGGGTGGGGCTTCCGGCCTCGGCGGTCGCGCCCCATCCGGCGTAGAATTGCGTGGTGCTGGCCCCGCCCTGTCCCGAGGCCTGTTCGACCACCAGTTCATACTGGCCCCAGTCGACGGGGGCGGCGATCTCGGCCGGGTCCTGGCCCGGTTCGGCCACACCCTCGGTCACGCGGGCGCGGGTGGTGATCGGCTCCCAGTTCCATTGGCCTTCCAGTGAATACCATTGGTATTCGGTGTCGATCCGGTTCAGCACCCAGCGCAGCGGCGCGCTGGCGGGCTTCATGTCCGGGCCGACGGCCAGCAGCGAAAAGCGCGCCTCGCCGCCTTCGGACACGGTGTCGCCTTCGAACAGCGGCTTGATCCCGATCACGGGCGCGCCGGGCATCACGACGCGGGTTTCGCTGCGCTCGACGGGGCGTCCCGCGCCTTCGCGGATGTTCAGCACAAGCTCGGCGTTGACCGGCTGCGGGCCAAGTTCGGCAGCGGGGGGCAGGTTCACCTCGGTCCGGTAATTCCCCGCGGCATCGGTCGTGCCCGCGGGCAGGCTTTGGACCACCGGCTGCGGCGCGTCGTCGACAGAGCCGAAGACATAGCCTTCGAACCCGTCGAGATGGCGCGCCGCCGACAGACGAAGCTGACCTTCCACCGGCAGGTTGGCGGCGGGTGCGCCGAAAAGCCAATGCGCGGCCAGCGTCAGGTCCAGCACGTCACCGGCCTTGGCCGGGCCATCGGGCAGGGCAGGCGTGAAGTCGATGCGCTCGGGCAGGAAATCCTCGACCAGCAGGCGTGCGGTCGACAGCGCGGGGCCGTCGGCCTGACTGCGCAACTCAAGCCGCCATGTTCCACGTGGCGCATTTCCGGGGATGGTCCAGCTGACGGTGCTGCCGCCATCTCCGGCCTCGGCCGGCGTGACCCGGGTCTGTTCGACCCCGTCGGGACGCAGGATCACGGCAGTCAGGGGCAGGCCCTGCAGGGCACGGGATTGCGCGTCGCGGGCAAGGATCGTGGCATTCACCGTCTCGCCCACGCGATAGGCCCCGCGGTCGGTCGCGACGAACAGGTCGATCGGGGGCGCGGGGGGCTGGCCTTCGACGCCACGGTCGGACAGGTCGAATTCGGGATCGCTGAGGGACAGGAACGCCATGTCGCGGGGCGCGCGATCGCTGCCGTCACCCTGCCACTCGGTCACGGTAACAAGGGCCGGGGCCGCACCCTCGGTCCCAAGGCTCAGCCCCGGCGCGAAATGCGCGACACCTTGCGCATCCGTCGCGGTCCGGGCCAGCACCTCGTTCGACTGGCTGACCAGGGCGACCTCGGCCCCGGCCTTTGGCGTGGCGTCGCGCAGGCTGCGCACGGCGACGGTCAGCCCATCCGTACCCGAAAAGGTCGAGATCCCGAAATCCGAAATCACGAACCACTGCGTCGCCAGCCCGGTATCCGAGGCTTCCTGCCCGGTCACGCTGGCCTCGACGATATAGATGCCCGGCTCAAGCGGGCCGGCAGCGGAAGGAATGGCCAGGCTGGTCGTCAGCTCCCGGTTCAGGACATCCTGCCCGACGGGTTTCGCCGGCTCGGCCGAGCCGCGCCAGATCTCGCGCGCCATCTGCCCCGAGAAGTACTCCGTCTGCCAGCTGTCCAGCGGCGAGGCGAACATGTCCTCGGACATGGCGCGGATCAGGTTGCGGTCGGAAATGCGCAGCAGGCGCAGGTCGATCCGGTCGGCATTGACGGTGACCATCGACAGGCGTTGGTCGCCCGAGGCGGGCAGGACATAGGCGCGGCCGGGGAAACGCACTTCGGGCGAGCGGTCGCGGACATAGCCGCGCAGGGTCACGTCCCGCGCCAGCTTTTCGCCATCCGCCGAGGGCAGGCCCGCGCGCAATGTCAGCTCGACCTCCTGCCCGTGGGTCAGACCCGCGACGCAAAGGCGCGAGCCCTGGGCCTCGACCGTCAGGTCTCCGGCGGGCAGGCGAAGGAAGGGGCCGTAATCGGTGCCCTTGGCCAGTTCGCGCGACAGCTCGGCGCAAAAGCGGGGCATCCGGCCTTCGGATTCGACCTGCGTGTCGGTCACGCGCAGGCCGTTCCGGGCCTCGGACTGTTCAAGGGCGGTGGCGATCGAGGCGTCGCCGGGTGAAAGGCGCGCGGCAAGGCGCAATGCGCTCAGGGCATCCGGGCCGCGATCCAGCCGCTCGAACGCCATGGCAAGCCATGACAGTGCCTGTGCGGCCACCGGATCGGGATCGGCGCGCAGATAACCGTTGGCCGCCATCGACGCGATCGCGGTCGAGGCGTCGCGGTCATCGGAATCGCTGCTGTAAAGGGTCAGCCGGGCCAGGTTCGTCCAGTCTTCGGCCCCGTCGGAAAGCGCCACCACCTGCGCCATCAGCTGTGCCGCGGCACCCATGTCGCCCGCGCTTTCCGAGGCGGCGGCCTCCTCGCGCGGGTCGCCCGCGCCCTGCGGCGGGTTCATGGCCGGGAACAGCCGCGCCTGCGTCTGGGCGGCCTTGATGTCATCGGCATTGATGAAGGGGGCGGCACCGGCGCGGGACGCCGCGACAGCCTGGGTTTCCGCGACGATCGGAATCACGCGGCCCGACAGCGCACCGGCAAAGGGCGCGGGGGCGCCGTGGCCCTCGCCCTTGGGAAAGCAGGACCGGGCCTTCTGGTTATAGGTGACGGCGCGGCAGGCCTCGTCCCCAAGACAGGCCTGGATGCAGGATTGCAGGGTAGTGTCGAAGATCCGGCCGATATCGCCGCCGGGCAGGTCGGTGTCGGGGGACAGCTGAAGCCGCTCGGCGGGCAGCACGGCCTCCTGCGCAAGTCCGGGCAGGGCGGTAAGGGCCGCCAGCGCTAGCCCGGTCGAGATTGCGCGACGCAAGACAGATGATGGCATGATGTCCCTCCGATCCATGCCCCAAGGTGGCATTCACGGAAAGGAGAGGCAATCAGCCTATTCCCATTCCAGTTGGGAAAAGCTTGTCGCGGCATTGCGCGCAGTGGTGGCGTTGAAATCGGCCCAGCCCTCGGAATAGGGCTTCATCATGCTGACGATGGCCGGGATCGCCCGCGACAGCGCCATGCCGCCCGTAACGGCCTTGCGCGTCGCATCCCGCAGCGCGTGCAGATACTGGCGTTCGGGGGCTACAGCTTCGTCCCAGGTCGCGGCGACGGGGCCGTGGCCCGGCACGATCAGGCTGGGCGCGGGGTCGGGTCCGGTCCCATCGACCCAGTCGATCCAGTTGGACAGCGAGCCGTCCAGCGACGGGGTCAGCCCACGAAAGATCAAGTCCCCGGTGAACAACGTCTCTGATTCGCTGTCGAAGACGGTCAGATCGTTGTCGGTATGCGCGGATTTCACCGGCTCCAGCCGCAATTCGGTCGAACCGAGCGAAATCGTCATCGGCGCATCCACCTTTTGATCGACCGGCGCAATCCGCGATCCCATGAACGCAGCCTGTCCGATCTGATCGGGGATCGACATCATCCAGGCATCGGTCCGGCGCGCGACGGCGTCTGACAGGCGGGCATCCGCGACAATGCTGGCGCCAGCCTCGGCAAAGACTTCGGCCCCCAGGATATGGTCGGGATGCATGTGGGTCAGGATCAGATGACTGACCGGCTTGTCGGTCACGCTGCGGATGGCGGCATAAAGCGCCTCGCCCTCGGCCCGGGTGCCGCCTGCATCGATGACCGCGACGGTGTCGCCGACCACGAAGGCCAGGTTCGCGATGCGCCCACGATTCCCCGGCGAGATCTGCTCCATCGCGCCCTGGTAGAAGAAAACGCCATCCGCGACTTCCTGCATGTTCAGGGCAGGCAGGCCGGCGGTCTCGACACAGCGCGCGGCACCGCCGCGCAGGTCGGGATGGCGGGCCAGCCAGTCACGAGCGATGGGTTCGGCCTTGCGGTGGCATTCTTCGACACTGGGGGACTCGGCCGACGGAAGAAGCCTTTCGGCGCAGATCGAGGGGTCGTTCGCCAGGCAGGTGGCAAGCAGCAGATGAAACATTCCGCCCTCCGTCCTGTCGTGCGGTGCGGGACGTTAGCACGGCTTCCAGGCAGGCACCATCTAAGACCTTTGGCGGGTTGACTGAAACATACAGCGGCATACGATTTGTTGCATGCCGCAAGACGCGGCGGGATGAGGAGGAGGAACTCATGGCCTGGACCAAACCGGCGATCAAGGAAATCGCCTGCGGGATGGAAATCAACATGTACGCTCCGGCCGATGATGAGCCGGTTCTGTTCTGACCTGAACTGCTAGCAGATCCGGCCGGTCCCGTGCTGTCGGGACCGGTCGTGCCAAAAGCTATAAGCCATGCGTATCGTGATTCTCGGCACCGGCGCCGGGGGTGGGTTGCCGCAGTGGAACTGTGGTTGCCCAAACTGTGAAGCGGCGCGCGAGGGGCGCATCCCCTCGATGAGCCAAAGCGGGATCGCGGTCTCGTCGAACGGCAGGGATTGGGCGCTGGTGAATGTCTCGCCTGACCTGCGTGTGCAGCTTGCCACCAACCCGGTCCTGCGACCGGCGGGGCTGCGCGGCTCGCCCATTCGCTCGGTGCTGGTCACCAATGGCGACATCGATCACGTCGCCGGCCTGCTGACCCTGCGCGAAGGGCAGCCATTCGATCTGTTTGCCACCCCGGCCATTCACGGCGTGCTGGGGGCGAACCCGATGTTGTCGGTGTTGAATCCGCGGCTTGTCTCGCGCCGCGAAGTCGTTCTGGACCAGGATTTCGAACTGGTTGCGGGCGTTACGGCCCGCCTTTTCGCGGTGCCGGGCAAGGTGCCGCTATATCTGGAGGGCGAGACGGTCGAGACAGGGCAGATGGGTGAGCAGACGGTGGGCGTCGAACTTGACGCAAACGGCCGTCGCATATGCTATATCCCCGGCTGCGCCTCGGTTCCCGACTGGCTTCGCGACCGCATTTCGGGGGCGAATGCCTTGCTGTTCGACGGAACGCTTTGGACCGATGACGAGATGATCCGCGCGGGCCTTGGCCAGAAGACCGGCCGCCGCATGGGCCATGTCCCGGTTTCGGGTGCCGATGGCAGTATCGCGGCCCTGGATGGGGTGCCCGTCGCGCAGCGCATTTTCGTCCATCTCAACAATTCCAATCCGCTGGTGGACCCCGCCAGCCCCGAACGCGCCCGCGCCGAGGCTGCCGGCTGGCAGATCGGCCATGACGGCATGGAGATCCGGCCATGAAACTTGCCGACCAGCACCCGCTTTCACGGGCCGAATTCCATGAGCGGCTGAAGCGCATCGGGGCCGAGCGTTATCACGACCGCCACCCCTTCCATAAGCGCCTGCATGGCGGCGAATGCACCCCTGATGAGGTTCGCGCCTGGGTCATCAACCGCTGGCAATACCAGTCCCGGATTCCGATGAAGGACGCGGCCTTCCTGTCGCGGGTCGAGGATCCCCACCTGCGTCGCATCTGGCGTTCCCGGATCGAGGATCACGATGGCGGCGTGGACGAGGGTGGCGGCATCCGCCGCTGGCTGGCGCTGGCACAGGCCGTGGGGCTTGATCCCGACTATGTCGCAAGCGGGGCGGGCGTGATGCCCGCGACGCGCTTTGCGGTGGATGCTTATGTCCGCTTCGTCCGCGACATGCCGTTGCTGGACGCCGTGGCGGCCAGCCTGACCGAGATGTTCGCCCCGAAGATCCATGCCGAGCGGATCGAGGGCCTGTTGAAGCATTACGACTTCGCGGACGAGGCCAGCCTTGCCTATTTCCGCAAGCGCCTGTCCGAAGCGCCGAAGGATGTCGAATTCGGGCTGAACTATGTGCTCGATCATGCGGACACGCTGGAAAAGCAGGATGCGGCAGCGGCGGCGCTGACTTTCAAGACGGACGTGCTTTGGGCGCAGCTTGACGCCTTGTGGCACGGATACGTCGAAGGCCACACGCCGAACGGGGCATGGCTGCCGGGGCAGGGGCTCATGGCCCGCCGGCCGGAACCTGCCGCGGCCGCGACATGACAGGACACCGCCTCAGCAATGCCTGCATCCCCTATCTGCCGCGGGGGGTGCGGCTGCACGATGACCGCGTCCGGGGGATCCGCGTCCTGCTGGCGCCAGAACGCGCCATGCAGCTGGATGCGGTGGGCGATGCCATCCTGACCGAACTTGACGGACGACGCAGCCTGGCCGAGGTGATCCTGACCCTGTGCGACCGCTACGACGCCCCCTCAGAACAGATCGAGGGGGACGTCCACGACTTCATTCGCGGGTTGGTGGATCGGCGCATGCTGTTCCTTGCCTGCCAGGGCCCGCATGGGGAGGCACCATGACCCATCAGCCCGTGATCCCTCAGGACATCCAGGGCAACCCGGTGCGCGTCGGCCTGCCGATGGCGATGCTGGCAGAACTTACGCATCGCTGCCCGCTGGCCTGCCCGTATTGCTCGAATCCGGTCGAGCTGGCGCGGGTCAACTCCGAGCTGACGGCGGCGGAATGGGGCGACATCTTCCGGCAGGCGGCAGATCTGGGCGTCCTGCAGGTGCACCTGTCGGGTGGCGAACCCGCGTCCCGCCGCGACCTGACCGAGATTGCCGCGGCCGCGCGCGATGCCGGGCTTTATGTCAATCTGATTACCTCGGGCATCGGCTTCACCGAGGCGCGGCTGCGCGAACTGGACGGCATCGTCGATCACGTCCAGCTGTCCCTGCAGGGCATCGACGCCGAAATGGCCGACTGGATCAGCGGCTATGGCGGCAGTTTCGCGCGCAAGATGCAGGTCGCGGAATGGATCGGGCAGATCGGATTTCCGCTGACCCTGAACGCGGTGGTCCATCGCCAGAATCTGGATCGCCTGCCCGAGATGATCGATCTGGCCGAGCGTCTGGGTTGTCGCCGGATCGAGGTCGCGACGGTCCAGTTCCACGGCTGGGCCGACCTGAACCGCCGCCCCTTGATGCCGACGCTGGCGCAGGCCCAACGGGCGCGCGAGATCGTGAACGAGGCGCGGCGGCGCCTGCGCGGGCGGATGGTCATCGACTATGTCCCCGCCGACCACCATGCGACCTATCCCAAAAGCTGCATGGGCGGCTGGGGGTCGACCGGGCTGAACATCGCGCCGGACGGGGTCGTTCTGCCCTGCCATGCCGCGCAGACCATCAAGGGGCTGGAGTTCGACAATATCCGCGACGTGCGGCTGGCCCAGATCTGGCAATATGGCGCGGCCTTCAATGCGTTTCGCGGCACCGCCTGGCTGCCGGAGCCCTGCGCCTCATGCGAGCGACGCGAGGTTGATTTTGGCGGCTGCCGCTGTCAGGCTATGGCCATGGCGAATGATCCTCTGGCGACGGATCCGGTCTGCTCGCGCTCATCCCTGAACGCGCGGCTGCGGGCCGAGGCCGAGGCGGAGGCGGCCAGCGACGACATCGCGCTGGTCTATCGCCGGATGCCGAAGGAGAAACGGACATGAGGCTGGCCCTTGTCCTTGCCCTGCTGGCCGCACCGCATCTGGTCCTTGCGGCCGAGATCGAAAATCCGCTGCAACCATCGGAGGCCTGGGACGATCTTCGGTCCAGCATCATCGGGACAGATGACGAGCCGCCGATCGATCCCGCGATCCTGCTGCTGGATGCGCCCAAGCGCGCCGATAACCCGGCATTGGTACCGGTCCATATCACCCAGCCGCCCGGCGCGCCCGCGATCACCGGGCTTGCTTTGGTCGTAGACGGCAACCCGGCCCCGGTCGCCGCCGAGTTCACCTTTGGCAAGGCGCTGATGCCGCTGGATTTCGAAGTCAGGGTGCGCGTCGATAGCTATTCAGACCTGCGCGCCGTCGCGACGCTGGCCGATGGGCGCAAGGTGATGGCGGGGCGCTTCGTCAAGGCCTCGGGCGGGTGCGCGGCGCCGGCGGGCAAAAGCATGGACGACATGCGGGCCACGATGGGCCAGATGAAGTTTCGCCGGACCGAGGAAGACGGCCGCCAGATCGGGACGCTGATGATCCGCCATCCGAATTTCTCGGGGCTGCAGCGGGATCAGGTCACGCTGCTGACGATCCCGGCCGAATTCATCCAGACGCTTGAGGTGACACAGGACGGGGCCGAGCTGTTCACGATGAACGCGGGGATCTCGATCTCCGAAGATCCGGTCTTTCGCTTTGGCTGGTCCCCCGGCGACGCGCCGGTGAAGATCCATGCCCAGGATACCGAGGGGCGGGTCTGGGATCAGTCCTTCTGAAGCCGGGCTGGCGTGCCTGACAGGCGCAACGCGCGCGCCTCCAGCGCTGCCCCCTCGTTCGGGTCGTGGGTGACAAGGATCAGCCCGGCGCCGCTGCGGTCCAGCAACTCTCCGGTCAGGGAGACCATGCGCGTCGCGGTCTCGGCATCCAGCGATGCGTAAGGCTCATCCGCCAGCAGGATATCCGGCCCCGCCGCAAAGGCGCGCGCCAGCGCCAGCCGGCGCTGCTGGCCCAGCGACATCTGGCGCGGAAACTTTGCCTCATGCCCGGCAAGCCCGGCACGGCCCATCCATTCGATGGCGGTCTTCCGGTCGCAGCCAGTGGGAATGGTGATATTCGCCAAGGCATCCCGCCACGGCAGCAGGACGGGTTCCTGAAACACCATCGCCAGCCGTTCGTCGCCGTCGCGCCGTCCCTGAAAGTTCCGGTCCAGCCCGGCCAGGATGCGCAGCAGCGTGGATTTGCCGATGCCCGAGGGGCCAAGGATCGCCACCCGCTCGCCCCGACCAACCGAGATTTCGATCGGGCCAAGGATCAGCTTGCCGGCGAAGGATTTTGCCTGAAGGTCAAGCCGCATCCTGCCTCCACCGGTTTACCCGCCGTTCCCAGGGGCGCAGGATGAAAAGGTCGATGGCCAGCATGATGGCCACGAAGGTCAGCGCCCAGGCGAGAACCCCGGTCACGTCGAAGCTGGAGAACAGCAGGTGGATCTTGAACCCGACCCCGTTCGAGCGGCCAAGGAACTCGACGACCAGCACGATCTTCCAGATGAGTGAGATGCCCGCGCGTGCCGCGGCCGCGATCTGCGGGGCAAGCTGCGGCAGCACGACATGGCGCAGCCGCGCGGCGGGCGCCATGCGAAAGGCGCTGGCCATCTCGTCCAGATCGGGGCGCAGCGCCCTTGCCCCTTCGCGGATCATGACGGTGACGACCGGGATCTTGTTCAGCGCCACGGCCAGAATCGCGGCGGTCTCGTTCAGGCCGACCCAGATATAGCTCAGCACGATGACGACCAGCGCGGGCACGTTCAGCAGGATGATGATGCCAGGATTCAGCCAGTCGTCGACGCGGCGGCTGCGGCCCATCAGCAATCCCAGCGCCAGCCCGATCGCCATTGCCAGCGCAAAGCTTGCCGCGACGCGCATCAGGGTCATCCCGGCATTGAACCAAAGCTCTCCGGTCGCGGCCAGATGACCAATTCTGGCCGCGACCTGCCAGGGGGCGGGCAGGGTCTGCGGCCGGTCGGTCAGTTGCGACGCGACGGTCCAGATCAGCAGCATGGCAAGAATGGACATGAGCCCCGGCCAAAGGCCCGAGCGGGAATTGCTGTCCTGGGACAAAAACCTACTCCGGCGTCCAGAACAGGCCGGGCGGCAGGGCGGTCACACCGCCGGTCAGTTCTTCGCCGCCAAGCGCGGCCATGGCCGCGAACATCTTTTCGGCATTTGCGACATCGACGGGGCCTTTCGCCGGAATGCCGGCGCGCCACCCCGCGCGCAGGGCCTGAAACTCGGCATCGTCCTTGGCGTCCATGAAGCTGCGGATCGGCTGCCAGGCGGCATCGTCCTTGGCAAGCAGATCCTTGGCTGCGGCCGAGGCCTTGGCCAGTCCCGCTGCCAGCGCGGGGTTCTTGGCGATCCAGCTTTCGCGCAGGACATAACCCAGCAACGGGGTCGAGGGATCAAGACCCAGATCGCGCGCCGCGGTGGCAACCGACATCACCTCGCGCATGCCGCGTGCCTGCATCTTGGCCTGGAAATGCCAGAAGTTGATCGCCGCATCGACCTCGCCGGTTTCGGCGGCGTTCAGGATCATCGGCGGCGCGCCGAAGACCTGCTGGGTGATGTCCGCCAGATCCTCGCCCAGCTTTTCGCGTGACCAGGCGCGCAGGATCAGCCAGCTTTTGTCCACCGGCCCGCCTGCGATGCCGATCTTCTTGCCCTTCAGGTCGGCAAGGGTCTGGACGGGGCTGTCGCCCTTGACCATCAGGCCGCCGACGGCGGTGGAGTAGGGGAGGAAGGTGAAGTCTGCGCCGCGCGCCCTTTGCTGCGCGACCCAGAGCCAGTCCGATACGATCGTCTCGACCTCGCCACCCTGCATCGCGACCTGGGTCGCGGGATTGCCCGCCAATATCATCGGAACCAGCGAAAATCCGTTGGCCTTGTCCAGCCCCTGCTTGACGATGGTCTGGATTTCCCAGTTGACGGTTCCGTTTTCCAGCGTGCCGATGCGGATGGCGGGCGGGGTGGTTGCGGCCCCGGCCCGGAACGCGAATCCCGACAGCATCGCCGCCCCGCCCAGCAGGGTGATTCTTCTGTTCAGTTGGACCATGGCTGTTCTCTCCCCCAATGCGGCCAAAATGCCACGCGGCAGCGGGATCGGCCAATACGCCCGAAGTCTTAGGAGAATTTCCCCTATAGCGCCATCAGGCTTGCACCACGGGCCGAGCCGCCTAAGATGAGGCACCTGCCGCCGGAGACCTGCACCCGGCAACCATTCGTTTCTTTGGGAGGAGAACGATGGCTACAGCCATTCTGCATAATTCGGACCGCGCAATCGCGGCCAGGCTTTCGGCGGATCGCGTTCGCGAGATCCTGATCGTGGACGACCACCCGCTGATGTGTGACGCGCTTGCGCTGACACTGAAGATCAGCTTCGGGCTGAAGAATGTGCGCACGGCGCGCAGTCTTGCCGCCGCGCTGGAACAGATTCGGAACCAGGGCGCGCCGGATGCGGTGATCCTGGACCTGAACCTGCCCGACGCGCGCGGAGCCGAGGGGCTGGTCACGCTGCGTCGCCAGATTCCTGATGTGCCGATCACGATGATTTCGGCCGATCTGGAAAACGCGATGATCTCGGCCGCGATGGCGGCGGGTGCGCAGGGCTATATCTCGAAATCGCTGGGGCGCGAGGCGCTGGTGGAAAGCCTGCGCCGCATGTGGGAGGGTGAGCGCGTCACCCCCGACAGCTACCAGCCCGAACATGTCGGCGAAGAGGATGCAGCCCGAGTCGAACTGGCGCGGCGATTCTCCAGCCTGACCCCGCAGCAGATGAAGATCCTGCGCCTGATCTGCCAGGGCAAGGCGAACAAGGAAATCAGCTATGAGCTGTCCATCGCCGAAGCCACGGTCAAGACGCATATCACTGCGATTATGTCCAAGATCAACGCGCGCCGCCGCACTCAGGCCGTGCTTCTGGCCAATAGCGTGAGGCTGTTCGAACCGGCATGAGCTCCGCCTTGCCCGAGCCATGGCCGGGCGATGTCGCCCCCGTCCGGCCAAAGCCCACGGTCGGTTTTCCCCGCGCCCCGCTGGCCCTTGCGGTTCCGGCGGGGGACGAGGATATGGCCGCGCGCCTGATCGCGGCCTTCCAGCCCATCGGTCCGTGTCTGGTCCTGCTGTTCGGCACGCCGGCCCTCGGCTTGCCGCAACTGGGTCGGGAGCTTGGCGCTGCGCTTGGACCTGCCTGCCGAATCGTCGGTTGTTCCTCGGCCGGGGAGATCGGGCCGCAAGGCTACTGCAAGGAAAGCGTCGTCGCGCTGGCTTTTCCCGCTGAAAGCTTTCGCGCGGGCATCTGCATCCTGCGCGATCAGGCGCAGGTTCCCGTCTCGGACTGGATGGCGAAGTTGCGTCGCTTTCATGCCGGTTTCCGTCCCGATCCCCGGCGATCAAGCTTCGGGATCCTGCTGCCCGACGCGTTGGCCCGGCAAGAGGATGTGCTGGTTGCCACGCTGGACGCGGCGATTCCGGGTCTGCCGGTCATCGGCGGCTCGGCGGCAGAAGGGATGCGATTCCTGCCCACCTGCCAGATGGTCGATGGCGAGGCCCATCCCGGCGCGGCTGTTTTTATGTTGATCGAGACCGATCTGGCGGTGGCCGAGGTTTCCTTTGCCCATTTCCGCCCGACCGATCGCCGTGCGGTCGTGACGGCGGCCGATCCCCATAATCGCATCATCTGGGAGTTGAACGCCGAACCCGCCGCGCAGGAATATGCGCGCCTGACGGGAATCGCGCTTAACGCACTGACGACTACGGAATTCGCCCGCCACCCGCTGCTTTTGCGCACCGGACGGCGGCACCATGTCCGCGCAATTCGTGCAATGACCCCTGATGGCGGGCTGCAGCTGCTTTCGGGGATCGAGGCGGGCAACATCCTGACGCTTGGCCACGCGGTCGACATGACCCAGGGATTTGCCGACGCGATGGACGCCCTGCCGCGCCCGCCGCTGATGGTGCTGGGCTTTGACTGCATCCTGCGGCGCATCGCGCTTGAACGGGCGGGCATGACCGAGCGGATGTCCGAGCTTCTGGCGCGCTATCGCGTCGTGGGCTTCAATACCTATGGCGAGCAGCACAGCGGGATGCATGTGAACCAGACCTTCGTCGGCATGGCGCTGATGCCCCCCGAGGTGGGATGACGATGTTCCTGCGCGAAGAGGACAGCGAGATTCGCCGGGTAGAGAAGCTGACCCGGATCTCGGACGTGCTGGTCGAACGGATCGACCGGCTTGAGGAAAGCCGCGGCTCGGCCTGGTCGATGTTCCAAGCCGCCGTCGCGCTGGAGCAAGAGGTGCAGGTCCGCACACGAGAACTGGAACAGGCGCTGGCTGACCTGTCCGAACGCAACCGTGAACTGGCCGTGGCCCGCGCCCTTGCCGAAGAGGCGAACCGCTCGAAGACGCGTTTCCTGCGCGCGGCCAGCCATGACCTGCTGCAGCCCCTGTCCGCCGCAAAGCTGTTCCTGGCGGCGCTGAACGATACCAGCATGGACGAGTTGCAGACCGAGCTGGCGCAGCGCCTGTCCGGGGCCTTCGAATCGGTCGAGGAACTGATGCATGCGGTCCTGGACATCTCGCGGCTGGACAGCCAGCGGATCGAGTTCCAGCGCAAGCCGGTCGATCTGGGTGAGATGTTCCGCCGCCTTGCCATCGAATATGCGCCGATGGCCGAGGCCAAGGGCCTTCGGCTGAGCTTTGCCCCGACTTCGGCCATTGTCGAAAGCGACCCGACCTTCTTGCGGCGCATCGCGCAGAACCTGGTCTCGAACGCGATCAAGTATACCGACAGCGGTGGCGTTCTGGCCGGCGTCCGGCGGCGCGGCGGCCGCGTCTGGCTTGAGATCCTGGACACCGGCATAGGCATTGCCGCGCCGGATCGGGCGCGGATCTTCGACGAATTTCACCGCATCGGTCGCGAGGGCGGCGCGCCGGGCATGGGCCTGGGCCTGTCGATCGTGCGCCGGGCCTGCGCCAAGCTGGGCCATCCGATAGCCATGGACAGCGAACCGGGACGCGGCACGGTGTTTCGCGTCAGCCTGCCGCTGGTCGGGGCTGAAACCCAGGGCAAGGGCGTGGCCCCGGTTCTGGACGGACCGTCCCTGCGCGGTCGCGTCGCCTTGGTGGTCGAGAATGACGATGCCATGCGCCGGGCCTATCAACTGATCCTGCAGGACCGGCTGGGCATGGTCGCCCGCGTCACCTGCGGCATCCCGGAGGCGTTGGCTCAGATGGGGGATGAACCGCCCGACGTGGTGATCGCGGATTACAATCTGGACAATGGCGACACCGGCCTGCAGGCAATCCGCGAATTGCGGCTGGCCGCCGGTCAGCCCGTCCCGGCGATTATCGTTTCGGCCCGACGCGACCCTGAAATCGGGCGCGCCAGTCTTGAGCTGGGCGTCCCGGTGGTCGAGAAACCGGTTCGCCCCGAGGATCTGCAGGCGGTGCTTCAGCACATGTTTGCCTAAGACCAAAGAAGCATTGCCGGGCCGCCGGACTTCCGCGGTGCATCGCGCGGGGGCAGGCTCGACCGGAGGGAAGAGGAAGGCCACGATGAAATTCTTGCGATTGATTGCCCTGGCCGGTCTGCTGGCCGCGCCACCCGCCATTGGCGGAGAGGCGGGCGACCTGCTGTTTGCCGAGCGGGGGCCTTGGGATCTGTCCAGCGGCCCGCTGGTCTGGAAGCTGGATCAGACCGGCCCCGAGGTCGAAGGCTTTACGCCGCTGGGGCAGGGTAAGCTGACGCTGGACAAGGGGACCGATCCCTCGGACGGCAAGCCGATGCTGCAATTGGCCGAGGAAACCTCGCGCATCAAACGCAAGATCGGCCCGTTCCCGGTGGAAGGGGGCGATCCGCTGCTGACCTTCTTCCTGGAAACCACGACGCGCGACATGGCCGCGCTGACCGGGGGCAGTCCCTTCTATATCCGCAACCGGCTGAAGGACGCGCTGTTCCGCGGCGGCGAAATCCGCAAGGAGGATGGCAAATCGGTCGCCGTCTTCACGCCTTTCGCTGGCGACAAGAACAAGGAACGGATGTTCGGTTTCGATACGCTGGAACTGAGCTTCACCGTCGCCGATCCCAAGCAGCCGATCCTGCGCATGGCAGCCAAGACCGGGCCGCTGGCGGGCGGGCGCCCCGCTTACATCAGCGAAATGGTGCTGCAATGAGGCGCGCCGCGATTCCGACGGCGTTGCTGGCCGTATGGGCCGGATCGGCGGGGGCGCAGTCCGTCAACGACTATCCCACCAACGCGCGGGCGGATTACGTCTTTGTCTGCATGGCGACCAACGGCCAGACCCGCGACATGCTGGACAAGTGTTCTTGCGCCATCGACCAGATTGCGTCGATCCTGCCCTATGACGATTATGTCCGGGCCGAAACCGTGATGCGGATGCGCCAGACCTCGGGCGAGCGGACCGCGCTGTTCCGACAGGGGCAGCAGGTCAACGACATGGTCGCCTCTTACCGCCGGGCCGAGGCCGAGGCCGAGATCATGTGCTTCTGAACTGGACAATCCGACCCTTGCGCGTTTCCTTGGCGGCAGCTGAACAGGAGGAAATCGCATGGATCTGGGCATCAAGGGCAAGCGCGGGTTGGTCTGCGCCGCATCCAAGGGGCTGGGCCGCGGCTGCGCCGAGGCATTGGCCGAGGCCGGGGTGGACCTGGTCATCAACGCGCGCGGCGCCGAGGCGCTGGAACGCACAGCGGCGGAGATTGCCGCGAAACACGGCGTCAAGGTCACGGCCGTGGCTGCCGACATCACGACCGATGCAGGTCGCGCCGCCGTCCTTGAGGCGCTGGGCGGGCAGGCCGACATTCTGGTGAACAACGCGGGCGGACCGCCGCCCGGCAAATGGACGGACTGGAATCGCGACGATTTCATCAAGGCGATCGACGCGAACATGCTGACCGCCATCGCGCTGATGCAGGCGCTGGTCCCGGGCATGATGGAACGGGGCTGGGGCCGCGTCGTCAACATCACCTCGCAATCGGTGCGCACGCCGATCGGGATCCTTGGCCTTTCGAACACCGCGCGCGCGGGTCTGACCGGATTTGTCGCGGGCATGTCGCGCCAGGTGGCCCCGCAGGGGGTGGTGGTCAACAACCTGCTGCCGGGCATCCATGCGACGGACCGAGCCTCCAGTCTTGATTCGGGCATCGCCAAGGCCGAGGGCATCAGCGTCGAGGAAGCCCGCCACCGCCGCGAGCAGACCATCCCGACGCACAGCTACGGGACGGCCGAGGATTTCGGGGCGACCTGTGCCTTCATGTGCAGCCAGCACGCACGATTCATGGTGGGCCAGAACATCCTGCTGGATGGCGGGGTGTCCAACATCTCTATCTGATCGGGGCGCGCGAACACCGGGGCGGCGGGTTGGCTCTTGCCAGAATCCCGCCGCCTCGCTACGACGAAAGTCGGAAATCGGGAGACACTGGCAGAGGCCAGGGCCGAAGGAGCAACCGCCCCGGTAAACTCTCAGGCGCAACGAACCGTTTTCCATCGAAGACTCTGGAGAGTGGCGATTTTTTCTCGCCCGCCGAAGGGATAACGATCTCAGGCGCCCCGGTCGGGGTAGGGACAGAGGGGGCATCGAACGGACGGGATAGGCCTGTCCGCAGATGAGGGATGCCCATGGCCGAACTTCGGCGAACGAGACTTCACGACCTGCATCTGGCGCTGGGCGCCAGGATGGTTCCCTTTGCCGGCTGGGACATGCCCGTCCAATACCCGATGGGGGTCATGGGCGAACACCTGCATACCCGCGCGAAAGCCGGGCTTTTCGACGTCAGCCACATGGGGCAGGTGATCCTGCGCGGGCCGGATGTTGCCGCGGCGCTGGAAACGCTGGTTCCGGCCGATATCGCCGGGCTGGGGCAGGGGCGTCAGCGCTACGGCCTGTTCACCAATGCTGCGGGTGGCATCCTTGACGACCTGATGATCGCGAACAAGGGCGACCACCTGTTCCTGGTCGTGAACGCCGCCTGCGCCGAACAGGACATCGCCCATCTGTGCCTGCTGGAAGGCAAGGGCATTTCGGTCGAACCGATTGCGGGCCGCGCGCTGCTGGCGCTGCAGGGCCCCGAGGCCGAGGTCGTGCTTTCCCGGCTGGTGCCGGGCGCTGCCGCGATGAAATTCATGGATGTCGCGGAGTTCGACTGGCAGGGCGCGACCCTGTGGGTCAGCCGCTCGGGCTATACCGGCGAGGATGGTTTCGAGATTTCGATCCCCGATGACGTGGCCGAGGCCTTTGCCCGCGCCCTTCTGGACCAGCCCGAGGTCGCGCCGATTGGCCTTGGCGCGCGCGACAGCCTGCGGCTTGAAGCCGGGATGCCGCTTTACGGTCACGACATGGACGCGGCGACCACACCCGCCGTCGCCGGGCTTGGCTGGTCCGTGCCCAAGGTCCGCCGGTCCGGCGGTGCGCGCGAAGGCGGCTTCCCCGGTGCGGACACGGTGCTGGACGAACTGGCGCGCGGTCCCGAGATGACGCGCCGCGGCTTGCGTCCCGAAGGCCGCGCCCCGATCCGCGAGGGCGTCGAGATCTTCGACAAGCCGGAAGGCGGCCACCGCATCGGGCAGGTCTGCTCGGGCGGATTCGGCCCCTCGGTCGGTGGTCCGGTCGCGATGGCGATCCTGCCGGTCGGACTTGCCGATGGTGCTTCCGTTTTCGCCGAGCTGCGGGGCAAGCGCCTGCCGGTGATCCTGACCCCCATCCCCTTCCACAAACCAAGCTACAAGCGCTGAGAGGCCAGGCAATGCTGAAATACACCGAAGACCACGAGTGGCTGAAACAGGATGGCGACGAGATCATCGTCGGCATCACCGCCCATGCCAGCGAACAGCTGGGCGACGTCGTCTTCATCGAGCTGCCCGAGATCGGCCGCGAGGTCGAGGCGGGCGAGGAGATCGTCGTGATCGAATCCGTCAAGGCGGCATCCGACATCACCGCCCCCGTCGCGGGGACCATCACTGCCGTCAACGAGGCACTGCCCGATGCTCCTGGCGCAGTGAATTCCGATGCGATGGGGACCTGGTTCTTCCGGATCAAGCCGGCTTCTGTCGACCTTTCCGGCTTCATGGACGAAGCCGCCTATAACGAACTGATCGGCTGAGCCACCGCTGCCGGGCCATCCGGCCCGGCGGTGGCCGAGGGGGCTGTCTGCCCCCTCGGGCTCCCCCGAGGGTATTTCTGAAACGGTGAATGCCGCCTTGTGCGGTTGGACCGATCTTACTGGAACGCGCATATGGCCCGCTGGACCCCGACCACCTATAATCCCGACGACTTCGCCAACCGCCGCCATATCGGCCCTTCTCCGGCCGAGATGGAGGCCATGTTGAAGGCCGTGGGCGTCGACAGCCTTGACACGCTGATCGAGCAGACCGTTCCCGCGGGCATCCGCCAATCCCGGGCGCTGGACTGGCCCGCCTTGTCCGAAGCCGCCCTTCTGCAGCGCATGCGCGACGTGGCCAGCCGCAACCGGGTGATGACCAGCCTGATCGGGCAGGGCTATTACGGGACCGTCACGCCCCCCGCGATCCAGCGCAACATCCTGGAGAACCCGGCCTGGTACACGGCCTATACCCCCTACCAGCCCGAAATCGCGCAGGGTCGGCTTGAGGCGCTGCTGAACTTCCAGACCATGGTTGCGGACCTGACCGGCCTGCCGGTGGCGAATGCCTCGCTTCTGGATGAGGCAACTGCGGCGGCCGAGGCGATGGCGATGGCGCAGCGCGTCGCGAAGTCCAAGGCCAAGGCGTTTTTCGTCAGCGACAATCTGCATCCGCAGACCATCTCGGTCATCGAAACCCGCGCCGAGCCGCTGGGGATAGAAATCATCCGTGGTTCCGAGTGCGATCCCTCGACCGTGTTCGGGGCGATTTTCCAGTATCCCGGCACCTTCGGCGAAGTCCGCGATTATTCGCGGGAATGCGCCGCCCTGCACGCGGCGGGTGCGGTGGCCATCGTCGCAACCGACCTGCTGGCGCTGTGCGTCCTGAAAGAGCCGGGCGCGATGGGTGCCGACATCGCTGTCGGCTCGGCGCAGCGCTTCGGCGTGCCGATGGGTTATGGCGGTCCGCATGCCGGTTTCATGGCCTGCCGTGACGAAATGAAGCGCGCCATGCCGGGCCGCATCGTCGGTGTGTCGATCGACGCAAAAGGCAACAAGGCCTATCGCCTGTCGCTGCAGACCCGCGAGCAGCATATCCGTCGTGAGAAAGCGACTTCGAACGTCTGCACCGCGCAGGCGCTGCTGGCGGTCATGGCAAGTTTCTATGCCGTATTCCACGGGCCTGTGGGTCTGCGCGCCATCGCGCAGCGCGTCCACCTGAATGCGGCGACGCTGGCCCAAGCCCTGCGCTCCGCAGGGGCCGAGGTCGAGCCCGAAGCCTTTTTCGATAGCATCACCGTGCGCGTCGGCGTAGGCCAGCAGGGCATCCTTGCAGCGGCGCGCCATCGCGGCATCAACCTGCGCCGCGTCGGTCGTGACCGCGTCGGGATCTCGGTCGACGAGACAACGGATGCGGGCGTGATCGCGCGCGTTCTGGACGCGTTCGGCATCGCCGATCCGGCCAAGCCCGCGACCGCTCCGGCCATCCCCGAGGACCTGATCCGCGAAAGCGACTACCTTGCGCATCCGGTCTTTCACATGAACCGGGCCGAATCCGAGATGATGCGCTATATGCGCCGCCTGTCGGACCGCGATCTGGCGCTGGACCGCGCGATGATCCCGCTGGGGTCCTGCACGATGAAGCTGAATGCCGCCGCCGAGATGATGCCGATCACCTGGCCGGAATTCGGCGCGCTGCATCCCTTTGCGCCGGAGGATCAGGCCGCCGGCTATCATGAAGTCTTTGCCGACCTGACCGCGAAGCTTTGCGAGATCACCGGCTATGACGCGTTTTCCTTGCAGCCGAACAGTGGCGCGCAGGGCGAATATGCCGGTCTTCTGACCATTGCCGCCTATCACAAGTCGCGCGGCGAGGACCGGGACATCTGCCTGATCCCGGTCAGTGCGCATGGCACCAATCCGGCCAGCGCGCAGATGTGCGGCATGAAGGTCGTGGTGGTGAAATCGGCCCCGAACGGCGATATCGACCTTGAGGATTTCGCGGCCCATGCGGCGAAGGCGGGTGACAGGCTGGCGGCGGTGATGATCACCTATCCCAGCACCCATGGCGTCTTCGAGGACACCGTGCGCGAGGTCTGCGAGATCACGCACAAGCATGGCGGGCAGGTCTATATCGACGGGGCGAACATGAACGCGCTGGTCGGGCTGGTGAAACCCGGCGAGATCGGCGGCGATGTCAGCCACCTGAACCTGCACAAGACCTTTGCCATCCCGCATGGCGGCGGCGGCCCCGGCATGGGTCCGATCGGGGTCAAGTCGCATCTGGCACCCTTCCTGCCCTCGGACCCGCGCAGCGGCGATCTGGGTGCGGTCTCGGCAGCGCCATGGGGGTCGGCCTCGATCCTGCTGATCAGCTGGGCCTATTGCCAGATGATGGGGGGCGAGGGGCTCACGCAGGCAACCCGTGTCGCGATCCTGAACGCGAACTACATCGCAAGCCGACTGGCAGGATCCTTTCCGGTGCTGTTCATGGGCAATCGCGGTCGCGTCGCGCATGAATGCATTCTGGACATGCGGCCGTTCCAGGCGCATGGCGTGACCGTGGACGATATTGCCAAGCGTCTGATCGACAATGGTTTCCACGCGCCGACGATGAGCTGGCCGGTCGCCGGAACGCTGATGGTCGAACCGACCGAATCCGAGACCAAGGCCGAGATAGACCGTCTGATCACCGCCTTCCAGGCGATCCGGGCCGAGATCACCGATGTGGCCGAAGGTCGCATCAGCGCCGAGGCCTCGCCCCTGCGCCATGCTCCGCATACGGTCGAGGATCTGGTTGCTGACTGGGACCGCGAATATTCGCGCGAGCAGGGTTGCTTCCCGCCGGGCGCCTTCCGCGTCGACAAATACTGGCCGCCGGTCGGTCGCGTCGACAACGCCTATGGCGACCGCAACCTGATCTGCACCTGCCCGCCGCTGGAAAGCTATGCCGAGGCGGCCGAGTAAGGCCCATTGAAATTGGTCATCGCGGGATCATCTTGGGTGCAAAGACCCGGAGACCCGCGATGCCCGCCCTGAAACTGACCTGCCTGTCCTGCGGACAGGTGAACCGCCTGCCCGAGGAACGCCTGCCCGCCGGTCCTAAATGCGGCATTTGTGGCGAGGGGCTGATACCCGCGAAGCTGCGTTCCGTTAATTTCGACACGCTGCAAAAGGCCGCGCGCAATGACGATCTGCCATTGCTGGTCGACTTCTGGGCGCCTTGGTGCGGTCCCTGCCGTGCGATGGCTCCGGAATTCGAGAAGGCGGCGCAACATCTGAAGGGTCGGGTGCGGCTGGTCAAGATCGACACCGAGGCCCATCCCAAGGCAAGCCAGCGATGGAATATCCGGGGGATTCCGGCCTTCATCCTGTTCCGCGCCGGTCGCGAGATCGCGCGCGAGGCCGGTGCCCGCCCCGCCGCCGATCTGGTTCGCTTTGCAGAAACCGCGACCCGTTCCAGAGCGTCTTGACATTCCTCTCGGGCCGGTCCAATTACCCCGCCAGTGGGGCCGTAGCTCAGTTGGTAGAGCGCATCGTTCGCAATGATGAGGCCAGGGGTTCGATTCCCCTCGGCTCCACCAGATAATCGCGAAATTTGTGTGCAATATCACCTTGCTAGCCGATCGGCTGTCAGGCCACCCCCACACTTTACCCCACAGCAAGAAAAAGATGCTGCCGGATTTCTCTGGACGCTAGGCGCTCGTTAAGCCCGAATTCGCTCCGGGTCAGCCGGGCAGATTCGAACTAGCGACGAGCCTCAGTTGACACTCGGTTCGGGGTGGCCATCGCTGGCCCCGGACATCATCTCGCTGGCCTCTAGGATCAAGCCCGAGCCGGTTTCCTTTGCATCCAGCGTCAGGTCATCCCGCCGCAGCCAACGGACCATCTTGCCCACGATGAGAGCAAGCCGCATTCGCAGCGCCTTGAGTGCTCGGGCCTCATTCTCGGCTTCCTTTCGCGCGGCGGCGGCCAATTGCCGGTCTCGGCCAGCCGCGAGGGTCATAGCTTCCACCCGGTTGAACTGTCGGGTCAGCTTTTCTTCGACCGTTTGTCTTTCCACCTGCAAGGCGCGCCTGTTTCGGTCGACGGCGGCCTGCGCCTCGGCCACAGTCTTGAACGCCTCAGTTTCGAGCCGGTCCGGCCGCGGGTCATCCTTAAGGAGGCGCGGCGCTAAGGCTGCGCCGTTCATCTTTTCGAAATATGCGGCGAACTCGGCCTGCAAGGCGATACCGACATGGCGCGGTCCAGTCAGCCTTCCCGTGGCCTTCGGGTGGCGGCGCTTGATTTCGTCCTGATACTTGAGTGCGAGTTCCTTGCCGAACTTGGTTGGGCTTGCCCAGAGGGTGTCACCGCGCTTCGTGGTCTTCGCGTATCGTGGTGCTGCGAACACATCCACAATCGCCTCCCCTTCCTCGTCCCGGTCCACCCTCGCAGCGAACACCGCAGATCCGCCGTGTGTGCGATTTATGAAATCGACCGCCTGCCGGCCCATGAGCTTCTTGCGGGCATCCCGATCGGGCAGAGGGCCATATGGACCAGGCGCGCCATTCTCCAGCAGTTCGGCCGGGAACTTGATGATGAAATGCAGCACCGGCCGTTTGCAGCCGGCGTTCTGCTTCACGCCTTCCATGTGCTTGTCGTATTCGGCGCGCAGATCAAGGCTACGGTAGAGCAATGGCTTTGCATCGCGGACTCGGCGTCTCTGGCTGGTGAGGTCGAGCCTTTTGCCATGCCGCTCTTGGGCAACGAGGGTTTTTGCGCCGGGGCCGCCGAGGGTCAGGCTGTTACAACGGACGGCTGCTTTCATGTTCGGAACTCCCAGATTGAAGGCGTCCCAGGAAAGATTCGATCAACCCATGAAAAAGCGAAACGTCTTATTTGGTTCGCCCTGAACCGCTTTTGTCTTCGAAAAGGCAAAACTCGCTTTGCCTTTTAGGGCCCCGTCACTTCGTGCCACCCCAAAAGACGCTCGTGCTCCGCAGGATAAGGTAATCCTGTTCTGGTGAGTAATACCTGTCTGGAGGGGGCTTCTGACCCGTCGGCCGGCTCTACCGCCAACGAGCCGTGCGCCAGCCTGCCGCGATGGCCTCGTCCTCGTCGCAAAACCAACGCTCGCCCTTGCTCTCATCAATCCGAGTCTTGGCGTAAGCTGGCGACCACGGTGTGTGGTAGATCCGTTCACCCTTGTTCGAAATGTTGCCCTTGATGGGACATCCCTTCGGCGCGTCTGCAACCGCACGGTTCCAGCGGTCGGCGCGATATTCCCATGCGGGCTGCGCGGCACCTCGCCATATCCCCAGATTGCGTTCTCGGGCGCCTCCTTCGGCCTCGACGTAATCATCAGAATACCGGCTATACGCCCACGCCAGGCCGCGGCCGACCATCTCAGCGCCGATATCCAGCCCATTTGCTCGACAGCGCGCGACGATTCGCCGGTAAGCGTCGGTGGTGAGAGGGGTGCATTCCACGACCTTACCAGTCACCAGATCGGCCATTGCTTCGGTGGCAGCCTCGCCGCAATCCCATTTCCCGCCACCATCCCGATCGCACTGCTGGCCCTGTTCGGGGGCGTCTATCCCGTGAATGCGGATAGCAACGGGACCTATCTTGATGGTGTCTCCGTCGACCACATGAGCGTTCCCGACGATGCGCGGGCCATCCTCGCCACGGACCGGCTCGGGAAACATCAGGGTCAAACCTGCCACGAACACACAAATGAGCCGACAGACCCCCGCGATTCCCGCGATTCTGCGATTGTCTTGGTCAGCCATCACAGGCGCAACCAACGCCCTTGTGGCACTGCTTGTCGCGACTGATGCAGCTATTCCCGCAGGCCTTGCCTTTGCTGCAAACCTTGCAGCAAGCCGCATCGAGCAGCACTTCAGTTGGCCGGGCCAGGTCGAGCAAACGCTGACGAGCCGTTGCCACATCCTCGTATGTGAGCCCTCCGCTGATTGGCTCGGACGCATCGTCGGCGAAGACCGGAAGGGCAAGGCAGATAGCAGCAACGGAAAGGAGTCGAAACATGACGGCTTCATTAACAATTCATTAACCCTTTCTGCCTAACCGCTCATCAGTCGATTCGCCCACCCAAAATATGACCATCAACGCGAAAGCCCCCGCCTGATGCAGGGGCTCGCGTCGGCCAATGCGCTCTTACTCACCCCCTTCCGGGTTGGGCCGAGAATGCTGGGTTCATGCATGCCATGGTGAAGGCCCGGCACTGCGCGGTCCCGAGGTTGCCAGCACCAGTGCCGGCTCCTTGGGGAAGGATCGGATGTCGAACCACTTGAAGCAGGTGCCGTCGGTGTTCATCCGGTCGCCCGAAGAGATAGGATATCCATTCGAGGCATGACGGATCAGCCCGGCACGGAAGGCCCGCAGATCCAGGAGCCACCAGAGGTCAAATCCCGTCTCAGCGGCATTGGCGTGGCCGTAGAACAGCCAGTCGCCCTCGCCATCCACAATCTTGGCTAGCTCGGTCTGATTGCCCGAGGGCAGGCGGGAGCGGATCGTAAAGTCATATGGATAGCGGCCGGCATAGCCATGACGGCGCACCCTGGCGGCAATGCGCACGTCCCGACCATCAAGCATCAGGAGATCTGTGGCATGGCGGGTATCAAGGTGATCAGGCGCCACCCGTAGCAGATGCGCGCCGACGATGCGGCGGATCTCGGGGATGAATCGATCCGACCAGTTGCGGTTGATCGAATAGGCCATGTTCATGCTGATGCGCCCTCGCGCCGATTGCCAATGTGGTGAAGGAAGGTGCCCGACCGTAGCCGGGCCAGTGGGTAGAGAGTTCAGCTATTCAGCGCCCGCAGTGGACCACTTGCTGGACCTCAGACATGTTAATCAGGGTGTTTCCGACACACCGCCATCCCGAAAGGCCGTGAGCCTTTGCGTGTTCGACCAGAGTATTGAAAACTTCTTCTGAGCTTCCAACGATGGTCAGGTCGCAGCCGCTTTTGTAGGTCACGACGATGCGGGGTGGCTTCCTTCGAAACCACTTCATGGCGCCACCAGCGCTCGGGCTTCGATGAACAGAACACCTTCATCCCAATCTGGGATAATACCGCCCCGGCCGGTCGCTACGATGACCTTGGCGGCAAAATCCGCCGGCGTCTTGCAGGGAGTCGTCATAATCTCATCGCTGATGCGGAAGATTTCATCGTAGAAAAGCCGATCCATGATTTCGTCCTCGTCGTCGCCAGCCACTTCGGCGCTGGTCAGGAAAAACTCATTCGCCTCGTCGGTAAGGGTCTGGTGACGCCGGAAGAGTTCAATGATCCGGCTTTGCTCCACCCCGATGCCAAGCGCAGCGACTGGCGCAGCACCCACGGCAACTGCCGCAGGTATTGTTTTCAGAATGTCCCGCCGCTTCATTTCCGACCCTCCCGGCTGACCGTCTGCGGCCCCTCGCCGACCCAGAGCCAATCGAGGCTCAGGCCGGTGTTGAGGCAGTAGTCCAGGATATCGTCCGTGAAAGTCGCGCCGTCCCCGTGTTCATCGATCAGGGCATGCTCGGGTGGGGTCGTGCCGGTCTGAGCGGCGAATGCGTCCAGGCGCTGGCGGGCATCTGCGGGCATTTCAGGATAAAGGGTCATTCCACACCTCCTTTCGGCAGGGCAGTTACGTCGAGCTTCTGGTTCAGATCACGGGCCAGACCAAAGGCCGTTTCAGCCAATTGCACGCACACCGTGCGGGAAGCTTCGTCGGGGCGCTCTATCAGGTGCAGCATCGCGCCCACGACCGCCTCCAACGCGGCGGCATTGTTCTGCTGGTCTTGGATATGTTGGCGAATCGCGCTCATGCCGCACCCCCGATCAGCGAGCGGGCTTCGGCCCAGAACATCGAAAGGCGCGAGTCGCATCCTTCAACATCGCCATCGCCGAAGTTTGTCCATGCGTTGATTTTGATAAGCACGTCACGGGCACTCTCGCTCGGCGTTTGCATCAGGCGTTGCTCGACTTCCCAGCGACCCTCCAAGGCGTTTTCGAATTCCTTGTCGTCTTCCTGAGCGTTGGCGAAGTCATCCCAAGCCCGCCATTCCCGGAACAGCCGCATGACCGGCGTTTCCTCCTTGGCCGCAGCCATGGCGGGGACCGCACCCGCAGCAAGGGCGACAGGTGCCAGTTTCATCAGATCACGACGTTTCATGGTCAGTTCTCCATATGCGATTGGTTAATCGAGCGTCTGCGCGTGCCTCAGGCATCTGTGCATCAGGTCGACGGAGTGAGTGTAATGCGAAGCCGTCGAAGCGGTGGCGCCTCTGGGAAAGGCATCTTACGCTGCCAAAAGCCTAGCTGCGTCGAGTTCGAGGCGGAGCGAAGCGAGGGTCGCCATCTCGCGCATGCGGTGGAAATCGGCGCAGTCGAGCGCGAACACCAGGCGCTCCAATTCAGCAACGGGCCTTGGTTCCGGAAACGCGGCAAGAGCGGCGCGACGGTGCTTCATTGCCGATTTCGCGCAGACCCATTGCTGGCGAAGGCATTCAACAAAGATGGCACGCCGTTCGGCCGAGGTGACGGGACGCGGACGCCCATAGTTAGGGCCCGGCGTCCAGTCTTGCGCTCGGTGATATTCGGGACGTGCCTTGGCGGCCTTCCATGCGGTCCGAAAGATGGTGGCGCGGTCGTAGGTCATCACAGTTCTCACTGGCTAAAACGCTAACTGTGTTATAGATATGATACAGGGTTAGCGATTAGTCAATAACCCTGTTAGCGTTTTATGCAACAAGGTTAGCGAATGACGCCAGAACAGCTGAGAATGGCACGCGCAGCGGTGGGCCTAGGGGTCCGAGAGCTAGGAGAAATGGCCGGAGTTTCCTTCACCACCATCAGTCGTTTCGAGAACGGGAAGAGCGGCTTGCAGCTTTCGACAGCAGAAGCCATCCGCAAAGTGCTAGAGGCTCAAGGCGTCCAGTTTCTGAACTCCGGTCAGGTCGCTACCGGCCCCGGTGTGGCAAGGAGGAACGCGACGGAATGACGACATGGGCGGACTGCGCCAAGATTAACGAGGGCTGGGGGCATTCGAGGTTCGTCTGGCCAACGGACGGGTGGGCAGGTTTCAACTGCGAACCCGGCATCACCATCTCGGACATCACAGGCGGCATTTCGTGGCTATGGACGTATCCCGGCGATTGGCTCCTGCGACTGCCCAAGGTCGGAACGTTCCTTGAGCTTCCGCCCGACCATACGGGCGGGGCTTTCTCCTCGGTGATAATGTTCGGGATCTGCTTGCTGGTAGCACTGTCCGTGAGCGCGGTTCTGGACGATTACAGGACCAGTGGAAGGTCGCCGCGGTAACCCTAGACCCGAGGTTGGGGGTTGGAGAGGAGCCGCGTCGGTCGGCCGGTTCTTACCGGGATTTAGCGGTTGCAGGGGCGGGACGGGCCGGCGAATCCACCCTGATATTTCCTGTATGATCAGGTTTTCTGATGCACTGTTTAGCAAGTTTCTTGACGAAATGTGCAAGTGACGACGCTTTGACTCCGCGTTCGGACGCGTTCAATCTGAAATTGCAGTTTAGCCATTTTCCAGAGCCCAACATGCGCATCCGTTCGGCCGCTATCAGTGTCGTTATCGCGCTCGCGCCCCCCGCATACGCTTATACCGTAGATGAAATGTGGGCGGAGTTTGACGCGTCGAAACTCAGTGTGGATGAAAAGCGCTTCCTTCAATTCGGGCTGGCCCTGGAGGGCAAGTATTCCGCTCTTGTAGATGGCGCATGGGGCGGCGGCAGCCAAGCTGCACTTGAAGCATGGGCCAGAAGCGCCGGTATGAACCCCCCGGTAGAGAACTGGGAGGTCGTCCTGCTTGCCGCGGGCACTGGAGACAACTTGCGAGCGGACGGCTGGGAACAGCGTTATTTTGAGCCGATGGATATGTCCTTCGCGGTCCCTGCTGGGCGTATGAGGCAGGAACAGCCAACTGAGTTCTTTCTGAACTACGCCCATGCGGGGAGCACGCTCCGCTATTCCCTAAATCTGGGCGATCTGTCTCTCATGCAAGGCTTCCACAACTACGCATTTTATTCGGCTCTGCCAGGAAGCTCGCCTTATACCCTCCGGCGTGAAAAGGTGCTGATTACCTCCGTCGATCAACCGGGAGGAACAATCCTCTATGTCCGTTCAGATCTAAGGCGGGATGGTTGGGCAACGGTGATGTTGTCCGCGGCCAAGCGGGACCAGCATCTTATAAGCGCCGTATCCGGCAGCATAACCAAGGGGCGGTCGAACGCACTTGCTCTCCCTCCGGCTGGGGAGATTGTGGAGGGCTTCTCCTCCATGGCGACCATCCTGGCAGAGGCGGACAAGCAGCAGACAGCCGACGAGCAGGCGAGCTTGGAGGCAATGCGCCAAGGGATGACGGCACCTCCTACTGCTCCTTCCTTTCCCTTGCCATCTGTCGATCAGCAAGCGGTTGCACCTGCGGCACCTTCCGCGCCAAAGCCGACCGAGCAAGCCCTTCAAAGCACCGGAACAGCTTTTTTCGTATCCGAGCAGGGCCACTTGATTACCAATGCTCATGTTGTGGCGGGCTGCGATGCGCTGAAGATTGACGGTCGCGACGTGAGCCTGATTGCGGCGGACGATAATTTTGACCTGGCGTTGATCAAGGACACACCCCAAGAAAGCGGCGCAGTCGCGAAATTTGCTACCCGACCGGCCGCGTTGAACGCTGACATTACCGTTGCTGGCTATCCGCTTACCGGGATTCTCTCGGGCCTCAACATCACCCGTGGCAGCGTCAGCAGCCTCAAAGGCCCGGCAGGTGACCCGATCCGCATGCAGATCTCGGCACCCGTGCAGCCCGGCAACTCAGGGGGACCTGCTGTGGATGCTGCTGGCCATGTAGTGGGAGTGGTGGTTTCGAAACTGGATGCCAAGCTGGTCGCGGAGACCATTGGTGACATCCCCCAGAACGTCAACTTTGCGGTGCGAGGGGAGATGGCGAAGCTGTTCCTGTTTCAGAATGGCGTAGAGCCGATCCTTGGCGCGGATGACGACTCGCTCCTTGATGCTGTCACCCTCGGAAAGGACCTTGAGAGGACGACCCGACTTGTGGAGTGTTACGGGCATTCCAACTGAGCCAGCAGTCAGCAGCGGGAAGGCAGGCTGTGACATCCTGCCTGCATTTGTAGTAGAGGCGAGGAGGTAGGCCGGAACGATGACTTCTCAAGACTTTCTCGCCTGGATGGACCGTTGCGGTCTCAAGACTGCGCGTGCCGTGGAAACTGCCCTTGGTTTGGGTCGCAATGCTGCTGCGCGCTATGTGGCTGCTGCGAAAGCCGGGGAGGATGTGGAACTTCCCCGGTATATGGGGCTTGCAATGTCAGCGTTCGCTCAAGATCTGAAACCATGGGACGAATACAGGAGGTAGAGATGTCCAACCGTATCGCTGTTGCTTCGATTGTCCTGTCGATCCTGACGCTGGGATTGATCGTGCTTAACTTTGCCGTTCAGGGATGAATTCTGCTGTAACAGCCCTGTTACAGGAGTCGAGACTTGGTGACCCTAAAATGAGGGCTGTGGCACATCATCGGCATTGGCCCAAGCTTGCCGACTCTCAGGCTGTCCTTCGCAAAGAATGGCAGATCGCGGCCGGGGCTGGCGTCGCGTGGAGGGACCACGGGTGACTTCCCCAGCAAAATTGGATCTTGCACCATCCGGCGCGGAGCGTGAGGCGCCAGAGCTGCCGTCCTTGGGCTGTGTCCCCGACATGGGGAGGCGACGGAAACCTTATTGGGGTGACAGACGTTGACACATGGCTACAGTTCGAATAGTGGCCACGGAGCGCCCGCCGCCAATTTTACGTCCTTACCACGCCGGCCAGCGTTTATTGGTTAGGATACGAGCGGCAGTGGGCGCAAACGAGCTCAGTTCTTCCGAACCTGACACGCGTATAATAACGCACACTAACCGCCTTTGGCCAAACACATACAATACTCATTGCTGAATACTCCCAAGGGGGTCATCGGAACAAGCCGATCCTCGGGGAACGCCCCATTGCTTCCCCACTTCGGGAGGTCAGGAACATTCGTTGTGGTTAGCGACGGGCGCGCTACGGAAATACCGCTGCCAAAAATAAAGTCAAGCAGGCTTCAATAGTCCGGCACTCTCTCTCGCGCGTTTTGCTCCCAAAGACTTGAACAGCATCCATGATGCCAATGCTTTTAGGTCACGCTCTGTGCACCCCTTGAGCATGGCAATATTCTTCTCAGCCATCGCATAGAGGGAGTTAAGTGAAATCAAATCAATAACATAGGTTGGGTCGTAGTCCGCAGAAATACGCGCAGCGTGGAGCTGCTGCATATCCCCCGCAAGCACTTTAGCGGGCTGCGGAAAGTCCCTTTTGCCTAGTTCTTTACATTGAGAGATACAACTGTTGTGCTCAAGACCCCGGTATACCTCCACCCACGCCCGCGCTAGGCCTCCTTCAGCGTTTTCTCCGACGAGCACATCGGCGAAGCGAACACACATCGTGTGAAAAAGTGCGTAATATAAAGAGCTTGCAGCTCGCCTAAGCTGTGCGGGTGTAGGCGGATCTTCAGGAGGGCGATCTAGGAGAGTCCTTGCAACTTCAAGAAAGCCATCTCCAATGCCCTTGTCGATGGCCAGGCCGGACAAGATTCACGCAGCCCTAGCCATCAGGACTGGGAAAACGCTCTCGAGCCGCTCCCCCATCGCATTCTTAATCCGAGATGTCAGTCCAGCGAAGCCATCTCGCCAAGTGCGTGGGTCTGCTGCCCGTTGAATTTCGATCGTAATCGAAATCGTCGCCTCATCCTCACGAAGATGCGTCCAGTCGAAGTTTACACTGTGGACAGCAGCGCCAAGACTACGCTCAATCTCTTCCTGAATCTTGGCTTCAATCCGCGATTTCTCGTCCTCACCGAGACGGTCGACAACGAAATACATGCTTGTGTTGCCTCCTGAATGGCGTTGGTAGTGAAGACTTGCATCCTAGGACCGTGTCGCGGGACTACAAAATTTTGCTAAAACAACTCTCACAATTCAACTTGTCACTTGACAAGACTCTACGCCGAAATCCGGTTAAAATTTCGTTAATGCGGCATGTTTTTTTCCTTAAAATCAATGATGAGAGTCAGGGGTGTGGCAAAATTGCACTTGTGGGCCGGCCGCCCCCTGCTCTCACGGACAGAGCATGACTTACGCCTGCGATGCCATCGCTTCATTCGCGCGCTGTCCGTCCCTGTGGTTCGGACCCGTGATGAATCCAGAGATTGCGGCCTGCTCGGACTCGCATCCGCGAATGCCCCCCGCATGATTGACCCTTGCACAAACCTTGGGGTTCGCGGGTCACCTTAGGGTAATCGTAGGGTGCGCCTGGCCCTCGCCGCGCGCTTTCGGCACCCTTCACAGCAGAGTTCGCATCAGCCCTGCGAAACTCCGGGACCGGCCCGCCGCACCACTCACAGCACCAGCCGTTCAAACGCAAATTCCGCAGAATGTGCTTGGCGCGGGCCATTCGTTGCGTGCGACCGGAAAGCATGAAGGTTTCAATCAGAAGTCCCCAGCCGCCGCCGGGCTTTTCCTCGATGGTTACGCCGCGCGGATTAGGTGCTGGCATTGCCGTCCTTTGAATAAATCAGGGGTCAGAGCCGGGTTAGAGACATGATATCACAAGGATGCGCAAAGCTAACTCTCCCTAGCCGAATCGCCGTTTCCGAGCTTAGTCTCGGTGAAAATGGGGTTGAAAAATGGCACGTCGGAGATCAGGCTTTCCTATCGGAATCAGGAAACCGAGCATAAAGAGATCCATCGCCGCCAGAACCTCCCCAAAGAGGTTCGTCCGGCACAGCCTAGGTGTGAAGGCTCCCCGAGGGTGGGGGTGGTTTACTAATCCAAAGCGCGCCGCATACAATCGGCTGTATTCCCGAACAACCTTCAGTTTTTGGTCTCTGCTTCGGAAACTGTTCCGATAGCTCGGAGCGCCCAGCGCCTCCGCTGCGCCTCCCTGATGCGTTCAATCCCCTCTGGCGTCCGTGCCCCGGTCGATTTGCCGCCGTGAAATTTGCAGCGGCGCTTGCCAGGCTCAGACTTGCAGCGGCAGGGCGTCCCTTTTCGTGTCTTGGCACCACAGACCACGCGCCGGGTTATGGCACGATGTGCCTCACGGTCTTTCCACGCCTCGAACATGGCGTGAGCCATCGCATCTACTTCTGCATAGGGATTTCGTCTAACACCCCATCCCCGCGCGCGTGCGTTATGGGTCGCTATCCGAGCCGGGAGAACCCAGCCCAGCGCGTCGGCCAATTGCTTGACTGCGCTAGACCTGTGGTCGAGGTGGGGCTTGCGCTCCCAATACTGGACCGCTGAGCGTCCCACCTCGGCGCGATCGGCAAGCTCACGTTGCTTGAGGCCGGCGGCCTTGCGGCGGGCAGCAAGCTCGCTCCCTGTCACGTCACCACCTCCGCAAGATCGATCCAAGGCCCAATAGACCTAGCGGGGAAGGCTGCGGCGGGACAGATGCAAGCGAACCCATGGGGGCCGCCGATGGCGTCTGATTCGCGCGAGGCATTAGTGCCTGAACGACAGGACTGAGCGCGGCCCGAGCTGAAGCTAACCCGGCCTTTTCCTGCGCGTCGGCGCGGGCTATGCCGCGTGAACCTCCCCAGGCGTCCACCATCCGCGACTGGCCTTGAGACCAATGACCAACCGGCGACGTATCCATGCCGCTCAAGACCATGGCTTCGGATCGGTCCCTGAGGCGGTCGACCTGATCGGGGGTCAGTTGCCTGCCGTTGTCACCCCAGACAAAGGGGCTTTGCACTTGTGCTGCCATCCTTATTTTCCTTCTGCAAGTAGCGCCGCGACGACGGGCGAAAGGACATTTACGGGCAGTATCGACCCGCCACGCCCGGCGAACTGATTGCCTAACCAGGTCTGCACCGGTCGGGACATGCGCACAGCGCCAGCTGCCGCGGGGAAGGCTGCGCCTGCCATGGAACCTAGTGCCGCGCCGACAGGCCCGCCGCCAAGCGAAGCGCCGATGCCAGCACCAGCGCCAGTCCAGCCCAGCGCCGGAAGGCCAAGGGCCCGGATGTTCTCGGCAGTCCCCGAGGACGGTAACGGACGAATGACGCCTTCTGCCGCGCGCGCAAGCTCGCCAAGCTCACCACGGCCGCCCTGCGCATAGGATGCCCGCCCTTGCTGCACGACCGCACTGCGGAGCGCGGAGGGCGACAGGATACCGGCAGCAGCGTTCTCGCCGGCACCGGAGACAGCCTTCTGGATGGCCAGGAAGTTGCGCCATTGCTCGCGGGCCATGGACAACCGCGCGACATCATCAGCGCGCCCCATACCGGTGAGTGTCGACGCCATCGCATCGTCAAGCGCGGTCATGGCCTCGATGGCCGCGGATCGCGTCGCTCCGTCGCTGCTAGTGGTAAGCTTGGACAGGTTCGAGCGCCAGGAGTTTACAGTGCTGGCCGGAACCGCGTCGCCCGATCTGAATGCACCTGCCATCCGCTTGACGATTTCGCCGATGAGCGGTGCCTGCGCTGCCTTCGGTGCCAGCTGTTTATAGGTTTCGTTGGCCTGAGCCAGAGCGGTGACTGTCGCCGGTTCCGGCGTCAGGTCGACGCCGCGGGCAACATCATCGAAAACAGAACCGATCCGCTGGGCGGTCTCGGCCAGAACCTCGGGGGTTGCGCGGGACGCGTCTGTGCCTGCGGTCTTGAGTGCCGCGCGGGTAAGGGCCTCACGTTGGGTATCGTTGAGAGCTTGCCCTGCTGCCGTCATACCTTCTCTGCGTCGCAGCGCCTCGCTCCCAACACGCTGGCCGGCAGAAACGGGGACACCAGCATCGTCCAAGACTTGTGCGAGGGAGAGGCGGCCGGGATCTGCCCCACCATATGGACTGATGGCTCTGAGGAAGCCTCGTTCAGCGAGGTTGGAAACTGGTGCCGTCGCAATCGCGGCACCTGCTCGGGCCCATGGCTCAGCGGCGGTTCCCTTGGTCAACTGTCCGGCGGTTTCAGATGAAAGGGCGGGAACGACGCCGTATCGCAGTGCATTGGCAACCGAACCACCGCCCAGCGCCAGCGCGGAAGGAAGGAACTCTCCCACCGTCCCGGCATAGTTTCCGAGCACGGTATCTCCACGGAATTCACTGGCGCCGCCCGTGACGGTTGCCGCGGCCCTCCTGAATTGATCGCCACTGCCCATTGGCATCATGTCGAAGGACTCGCGCATTCCCTGAGCAACGCCGGGGGAGATGATGCCAGAGCGTTCTAGGGCCGCCGCCGTCAGTTTGCCGGCACCGCCTGTGAGCACGCCGGGCAGATCGGCAATCCCGGTTACACCACGCGTGACGCCAGCTGCGCCGGCGCCCAACATATCGCCGGCAGCATCGCTGACTCCGCGAATAACATCCTTGGCACCCATTTGTGCGGGCTGCGCATCCCATTGCCCGCTGGATGGCACGGGCGGCGGCATGATGACACCACCAACTATCTGAGGCGGACCGCTCTCGGCTTCGGTCCTGCGTTGACGCGCCGAATCGAGTGCCTGAGTTTTTTCGCGGTCGCGAATCTCGATCGCGCGCATCGCCAGAAGCCGCGCAGCATCGGTATCGCCGGCCGCGCTTGCACGGCGAGACGCATCCATCCACTGCTGATAGGTCGAAGCTGGCGGGGCAGACGCTGCGTCCTGCCCTTGCTGCCTAGTGCCGTTCTGGCGTGAAGCGGTCTGACTAATCATGCGATTGAAGGCATCCATAGCCGCCGCCTCGTCCGGGGCTTGGATCTCATATTCCTGGCCGTCTGGACCGCGAACCCCAAAGAGGCGCATCGGACGCGTCTTGTCACCATCCATAGACCTAGGCCCGACGTCTGGTTCGCCTCCTCGGCCTCTGGATGCCAATTCGCGCTTGGCTTTCTCAAGCAGGGCGGCCTGCATGGCATCACCGTTGGATCGGGCCGGGGTCTGCTCCCGCTCTCGCGCCTTCACGGCAAGCTCCCCGAGGCGCCGCGCTGCGGAGGCATCCCCCGCGGAATCAGCACGACGCATAGCCGTCATCAGCTCGGAATAACTGGCCCGTGACGCGCCGCCTGTGAGGCCATGCCCATACTCGCGCTGCAATGCGTTCTGCATGACCGTATTGGACGTGCCGGCAGGAAACTCAACGATGGTGCCGTCTGGCAATTCCACTTCAATGGGCGAGGCGGGGCGAGAGTAGTTCTCCCGAGATCCACTTTGCGCCGCGGTTTCTACGACGGGGGTATCCTGCCAATTCGCTTGCTGGGGTGCTTGGGTAGGGGCTTGCAGCATTTGCTGGCTGTAGCTCTGCGCCGGTGCTGTGACCTGTTGGACTACCTCCGGCGGCGGGCGCAGATAGCGGGCAGTCATGAGGCCCTGAAGCGTCGGCGTGGACTGCGAACCGATATTGTCTCTTGCCGCCGGCTTGCCCATCAGGGCTTCCGCTACATCCTGATACGGGCGCGGCGCTGGACGCTTTGACCCATTCATCAGCAGGGCCTCGACTACCGGATTCATGTTTGTCCCTGAGCCGGTGAATGGGTCGGGATTCGGCCCTCGCTCTGCCAGGGCGAAGGCGCGTTCTAACGCCTGCGCCAGTAGATCGTTTGGCCCCTGATGAACTACCTGCATGATGCCCCTGCCGCATATGATTGCAGGTATTATTATACCCCATATAGGGTGCGATTTCCAGCAAACTAAGGGCTATGCCGTCCCGGAAACTGGCTCATTGCTGGAAGCCATCTTCAGTAGTGTCTCGCATGCCAGTTGCTGTGCTCGCGCGCGCGCAAAAACCTCTCTGACGGCGGGATCAATGCGCGGATCGGGTTCTTGGGCGATGCCATAGGCCGTTTCTCCCCAGCTGTCGGACACCACCACGAGCCAAGCGACGTCTGATGCACACGCCTCCCCCTTGAAGCACGGAAAGCGGCAGGCCTCATCCAGTGAAATCCGGACCGCTGTTGGCACAAGGTAGTTTCTCAGGTGCCTCTCGATAGCATCCCGAAGAATCCGAACTGGGACCTCGCCATCCGCGACCCGATAGCCCCCGCCCTTGCCATAAATCACAGTCCGGGCTGAGAACTTTGCGGCAAGTCCTCCCGCATTCGTTCTGAAGTAATTGCGGAGAAATCGTTTCATTGGCGACCTCTCAAAATCGCAGAATCGCGACAATCGCATGGCGGCTCGCTCAGGTCTGCGCAGGTCGGACCCTGCCAATCCATCAGCCTGGGCGAGGGATTCATGCTGCCGCAATTTCGGTCTGAGGGAGTTGCGATTTCCGCGATTGTCGCGATTCCAGCGGAGGCAAGGGTGGTAAAATCGCGGGAATCGCAGGAATCGCAACGACGGCGGGCGCTCTCGTGGTGCTGGGGATGTGGATCAAACATGACCGGCCCTCACGATGCGATAGGCTTCCTTCCGTGCTGCGCCGCGGATCAACTCGCCCTCAGGCAGAGGCACCAGCCAGCCATTCTGCACAAGCTGGACGAGCAGCTTGGACAGCTTGGCCCGTTCCCTGATGGAGTTCGGCCCCCGGTTGAGGATTTCCGATGGCGTGACATCCTGATGAGGCCAGCTATCCAGCAGCCAGCGGCGCAGCATCTCCGCCCGGTTCGTCTCCTCCGAGATGGCACCGGCCTCGGCCAGACGCAGCGCCTCGCCCAGGTAGAAGCGGCCGAGATCGATACCCCATGCCATCGCCTCTGGAGCCACCTCGCGTGCATCCAGATCGGTCCAGAGTGTCAGCACCCCGGCAATACGCGCTGCCTGTTCTGCCGCCTTCGAGCCATAGGAGCGGATCTGTTCCAGTGACCCGCCCAGCGCCTGTGCCATCTCGGTTTCCTCGTAGAACCGCCAGAGCAGATCTCGGGCACGAGCCGAGAGCGGCAGCGTGACAGGGGCGAGTTCGCGTTGCGTGTCCCCGGTCGGCAGGGGGGTCTCTAGGATCTGGGCCAGCCGGGTTGTGAAAGCATCGAGGTTCAGCCGGCTGCCGGCGTCATGACCCCGCCGCAACCGCGTTCCAATGGCGCTAGGTGGATCGGTGATCAAGAAGCGAGCGAGGAAACCTTGGCCAGCGGCCAGAGGATCGGCAAGGAAGGGGTGGGCGATAATCGGCTGCACCATGACGTGCATGGAGAGGCGTCGACCGGGATAATCGCTAGTGCCGTCGCCAGCGCGCATTCGGGTCAGCTTGTCGCCGTTCCAGAGGCTGGAGTAACCGGCAATGGTCTTGAGCCGGTTATCAGTGTTCATCCCGTGGCCGCCGATGAAACTGCCGCCCTCGTCTGTGAAAAGCCCAACCGACGGACGCCCGGCCTGGTAGAACTTGAACAACCCTTCAATCGTCGGTTCCTGAAAGGTCAGGTTCGGTTTCAGGGGTTCGATCGGAGCCGGACCCAAGGTCTGCAAATCGGCCTGTGCCTTGAGGACCTTGCCCGGATCCGCGCCGGCCGCATCGGCCATCAACCGCTTTCGCTTGCCTTGCCAGATTTCGGCGGCGACCTCGTATTCGCGGAATGCTTCACGGTAGCTGACGGCTTCGCGGGCTTCATGGTCGCGGATGCCGGCCATCAGCAACCGGTCGCAAGTGGACTTGCGCTCGCCGCTTTCGGCAATGGTCAGGCAGAACAGCGAGCAAGGCGCGGTGCCACCCCCGAGGATTTCCACATCGGCGAATCCCTGAACCGCCAGGGCAGCGATGGAGAGCGCTGACTGTGCGGCAATGGCTGCTGGGGCCTGCGATATGTCCTGCACGGCATCCACCGCAGCCAGCAACGGACCGAGGGCGTGAACGGGATAGGGTTCGCCCGGCGGAATTTCTCGCATGAGTGGTTGCGGCCCCTCGGCCTTGAAGGGAATGGGCTGGGAAATCTCGATACTCATGGGCGCGGTCATGCAGCGGCCCCTTTCTTGTTCAGGATATCGTTCCAGTCCCGTCCCTCGGGGGCTGGAAGAAGGCTGACGGTCCAGCCTAGGGCGTAGGCTCGTTCCGCCAGTTTGTGAGCCGCTTCATGGCCCGGCTTGTCGCCATCGCTGGCGATGGTCAGCCGGTGCGGCCTGGACGGCAGGTGCAACCCGGCAATCCCGGCGCAGGACAGTGCCGCCCAGATCGTCGCGGGACGCCCCAGTAGGCCACTGGCGAGGCTCAGGGCAGTTTCGATGCCCTCGGCCACTACCAGCGCTCCTTGCCCCTCAGTGAGCCGCACAGCCCCGCCCAGCGCCGCGCCAAGCATGGCCTTGGGCGGATCCAGTTCGGCCTTGCCGGTGCCGTCCGGGCGCAGGTAGGTTCGATGCACCGCCAGCCGCGGAAGGCCCTCGATCCGTGCCACCAATGCCGGGACACGCCGAGCGCCGGGATGCCAGCAATCAGGATGGAAGCGAAGGCTCTCCGGCAAGGTGCAAGTGATGCCTCGGCCCCGCAGGTAGGTTTCC
>Ga0160446_100089_pt1 | contig 86986 bp, 85 predicted proteins | sample HID1973I_E1MG_FD_108200 | JGI IMG/M metagenome (GOLD analysis project Ga0160446, IMG submission 108200) | Enriched mosquito-associated microbial communities from UW Madison campus, WI, USA - HID1973I_E1 MG | ecosystem: Host-associated > Arthropoda: Insects > Digestive system > Unclassified ...
AGGGCTGCTGGGTGCCGGCCATCGCCTGGAACTGGAGGGTGCCGGTCACCGCGGTCGTGTTGGCCGTCTGGTTGAAGTCGGCCAGGCGGCGCTCACGGTCCGCTGCGATGCTGGTGCGCAGCTGATCGCCATCGGGATCGAAGAGCGCGTAGTACTCGCTGGCCTCGCCCTTGTCGATGACGTCGGCGTACGCGGTCGCGACGTCCTGGGGAGCGAGCGAGAGGAACGGCGAATCGGGCTCGACCTGCGGGGCGCCGATGTAGGTGGGTGCGAGATCGGGCAGCGGAGTCGACGCCTCCAGGTTCGCGATGTACGACAGGCGGTAGTCCGACCACGGGTCGGCCTGCGACATGACCATGATGCTCGAGGTCTTCGACGCCTCGTCGGCGCCGACGACGATCACCGAGCGGGGCCAGTCGTCGTACGCCTGCGGGAGGATGACGCTGAGCGGCTTGGCGTGGATCGGGTCCGGCGCCTTGTAGTCGGCGATCTGCGAGCGCAGCTTGTAGTTCGTGTCGCGCGCCGCCAGCGCCGCGCCCGACATGCGGGTCTCGGCCAGGTCGCCGTCGAGGGCCGCATCGGCGTCGGCTACCGTGGCCGCGATGCGGGTGAGGATGCGCTCCGCCTGTGCCTTGGTGACGGCGGGCGCCTGCTGCCCCTCCGGGGCGATCACGGTCGCGGTCGGGGTGGGGGTCGGCGAGGAACCGAGCTGCGGCCACGCATCGGCGGAGCAGCCCGAGAACATGAGAGCCGAGACCGCCACGATCGGCAGGACCGCGAACGCACGACGACCTCCGGCCACGGCGCGCCGCGTAGGAGCCTGGCTGGTGATCACGCCCTTGTCGGCGTCATCGATCGTCGAGATGTCGATCGGCTCGGTCACCGGCAGCGGCAGTCCCTTGCGGCGGGGGCCGCGACGGCGGCGCAGGTGACGGATGCCGAGGATGTACAGGAACACGCCCACGGCCATGAGGATGGCGCCGCCGACGATGAGCGGGCCGGCCCACGGGGTCGAGGTCTGCAGCGGCCAGGTGACCGTGACCTTGCTGGGGGCGGGCGCGGTGCCGTCTGCGGCGACGAGCACGCTCATGCCCTCGGGCAGCTGGAGTGGGGCGATCAGCAGGTCCTTGTTGGCGTATTCGTCGAGCCACAGGTCGGAGCCTGCGGGGTTGCGACCGGTCGTCGTCGCGGCGTCGGTGCCTTCAGCGGGCGCGGCGGCATCGCCGGCAGCGGCGTCACCCGCCGCAGCATCGCCGGCAGCGGCGTCGCCCGCGGCGGCATCGCCGGTCGTGGCATCGCCGGTCGTGGCATCGCCCTCGGCAGGCGCCGTCGTCGTGTCGGCCTCGACCAGCGTGGTCTCGATCTTGCCGTTCTTGCCCAGCGACACGTGGTCGTAGGTGGCATCGGCCAGCCAGTCCTTCATGTCGGCGGTGCGGCCGTACGAGGCGAAGAGATCGCCCTCGGCCTGCGCGCGCAGGGTCTGGGTACCGGGCATCTGGTTGAGCACCGCCCCGTCGATCAGGATGTAGGGAGCCTCATCCTCGACCGAGATCGCCGCCGTCTCGGTCTTGGGTCCCTCGAAGATCGTCCGCTGGGCGATGCCCGCACCGATCATCACGGTGGCCAGCACGAAAGCCGCCACAGCCCACACGAAACGCACGAAGAAACCCTTTCCCGGGGCGCACAGACACAATGCGGCCCCTCGATTCGACAGTTCAGACTAGCGAACACGACCTGGGAGCCGCGTGGGAGGGTGCCGCTCCCCGGCCGGGCGACCGTGATGCGTATCCTGGGCGAACAGGTATCGACGCAGCCGGCAAGAGGAGGAATCGATGAAGATCCACAGCCCGTTCCGCACCGCGCTCCTGGCGACTCTGGGTGTGGGCCTCGGTCTCCTGCTCATCGGCGGCATCCAGAATCTGCAGACGATCCTGCTGTACGTCGGGACCGCCCTGTTCCTCTCGCTCGGCCTGGACCCGGTCGTCGCCTGGCTCGAACGCCGCAGACTCCCTCGTTGGGCCGCCGTGCTGATCACCGTCATCGGCGTGCTCGCGGTCTTCGCCGGGATCGTCCTGATGGTGGTCCCGATCATCGTGCAGCAGATCGGACAGCTCGTCACCGCCATCCAGGAGCAGGCCGAGAAGGGCGCGTTCGACGACCCGGTCGGAGCGATCCAGGACTGGCTGCACACCGTGTTCCCCGCCCTCGACGTGGACGAGGTGTGGACCTACATCGAGAACTGGTACGCGAGTCTCGACGTCGGCGCGATCGGCTCCGAGGTGGGCGGCAGCATCATCGCGATCGTCGGGGCGATCATCACGGGTTTCGCCGGCGCGTTCATCGTGCTGATCCTGACGATCTACTTCACGGCCTCCACGCCGAGCCTCAAGCGCGCCGTCTACCAGCTCGTCCCGGCGTCCAAGCGGGCGCGCTTCATGGACCTCGGCGAGCAGATCACCGATTCCGTCGGCCACTACGTCATCGGGCAGGTCACGCTGGGCGTCATCAACGGTGTGCTCAGCGCGATCTTCCTCACGATCATCGGCGCACCGTTCCCCGCGGTACTCGCCGTCATCGCGTTCTTCTTCTCCCTGATCCCGCTCGTCGGCACCCTCACCGGGTCGATCATCATCGTCCTGACCTGCCTCATCCCCGGGCTCAGCACGAACATCCCCACGACCGCGATCATCGCGGCCATCTACTACCTCGTCTACATGCAGATCGAGGCGTACGTGATCTCGCCGCGCATCATGGGCCGTGCCGTATCGGTGCCGGGTGCGGTCGTGGTGATCGCCGCTCTTGCGGGCGGATCGCTCCTCGGCCTGCTGGGCGCCCTGGTGGCGATCCCCGTGGCCGCCAGCATCCTGATCATCTACCGGCAGGTCGTGATCCCGCGGCAGAACGAGCGGTAGATCCGCTCACTCGGCGACGATGTCGCCGTGCCACTCGGTCGGCAGCGGAAGTGCGTCGGGGTTGACGGCGGCGACGATCTCGGTGAGCACCCGTCGCGTCTGGTTCTCACCGACCCACAGGTGCTTGCCGCCGTCGACCGGGATCAGCACGGCGTCCGGTACGACGGCGAAGCGCTCGGCGGCCGCCTCAGGGCGCAGGTAATCGTCGAACTCCGGCACCAGCACGATGAGCCGGCGCGGGTCGTCCGCCCATGCGGCGATCTCCTCGTCCGTCGCCCGGTGCAGCGGCGGTGACAGCAGCACGGCCCCCTCGACCTCGTGGTCGCGGCCGTACTTGAGCGCGAGCTCGGTGCCGAACGACCAGCCGACGATCCACGGGCGCGGCAGACCGCGGGCGCGGACGAAGCCCATCGCGGCGGCCACGTCGAACGCCTCGGCACGACCGCCGTCGAAGGCGCCGTCGCTGGTCCCCCGCGGCGACGACGTGCCCCGCGTGTTGAACCGCAGCACCGCGAGATCCGCCAGCGCCGGCAGGCGCCCCGCCGCCTTGCGGAGGATGTGCGAGTCCATGAATCCGCCCGCGGTGGGCAGCGGATGCAGCGTCACGAGCGTCGCGACCGGCTCACGGTCTGCCGGCAGGGCGAGTTCGCCGACGAGGGTCAACCCGTCGAGTGTCTCGAGTTCGACCTCTTCGCGTCGCGCCGGGAGCAGCATCGGACCGCGGATCTCCATGTCAGGCCACCTTCCAGCAGTGCTGATGCCAGTGCCGGCGGGCCGCGAGATCGGCGGCATCCCCCAGCACACCGTCGGCGCGCCAGGCCACCAGGTGCGCGACGCCGATCTCTATCGGACCGCCGCAGCCGGGACACCGGTAGACCTTCTGGGCCTGCGCGTCCGAGACCGGCTGCACCGTCCACTCCACGCCGCGGCGGTATTCCGTGCGCTTGAAGCCCGCGAGCAGGCGCTCGAACGACTCGTCACCGCTCGAGTCGTTCCGGCGGCGATTGGACCGCGGCATCGGTCAATACCAGCCGGTGCTCTGCGAGTGGCCCCATGCGCCGCAAGGAGTGCCGTAGCGGCCGCCGATGTAGCCCAGCCCCCACGTGATCTGCGTCGCCGGATTGGTCTCCCAATCGGCGCCGGCGCTGGCCATCTTGCGACCGGGAAGCGCCTGCGGGATGCCGTACGCGCCGCTGCCGGCGTTGTAGGCGTTGACGCGCCAGCCGGACTCCTTCTTCCACAGCGCCACCAGGCACGCGAAGTCGTCGTCGCTCCAACCGCGGGCCTTGACCATGTCGTACGCGATCGCCTGCGCACTGCCGGGATCGGGCGTGACGAACGGCGGACGCCAGCCGCTGGATGCGGGGGACCCCTTTGCCACCGGCGCGACAGTCGGCTTGGGCTTCACGTATACGGAGTAGCTGCCGCGGTCGAGTTCCGCAGCCGGCGCCGGTTCGGCTGCGGCGTCTCCTGCGATCGACTGCACATCCACGAGGGAACTCGCATACAGCGACACAGGCTCGTCGCCCGTGCTGACATCGGCCAGCGCGACGCCGATCGGACCCACGTAGGCGGCGACGAAACCGAGCGCCGCGAACGCGGCGAAGGCGCCGACCACCCCACGTCGCCGCGACCAGCGCGACGTCGAGGACGCGGGCTGCGACGCCGCGACATCACGACGACGGGTCCGGGGCGACACGTCCTGACGTCGGGAGCGTCTGGTCGGGGTCAGATCGTTTCCGGAAGTCACAGTGTCCCGATTCTCGCACAGCCGCGTGGCATGTTTCCATCCGACGCGGCCGGGCCTCACTTCACCGCGAGCATGACCTCGACGACGGCATCGAGCACGGCATCGACCTGTGCCTCCTGGTAGCCGCCCCGCTGCATGCGGAACGCCACAGAGCGCACCTGTTCGACGGTGACCGACTGACCTGTGGCCAGGTACTTCGCGAGCTTGTCGGCCACCAGGTCGACCTCGTCGACGCGATAGCCGTACCGCAGCGCCGACACCCGGTCGAAGCGCTCCTTGCGGGGCCGTGACAGGCGGTCAAGCACCTCCTGTGCGAGCTCGCGCGTGTGGCCCACCCACGCGTTCGCGCCGGTGGCGGCCACGGCGGTGGTCCGCTCGCGCGCGGCGAAGGCGTCCTCGATGCGGCCGAGCGCGGCATCCACCGATCCGATGACGTAGCCGTGCCGCACCAGCGGGAAGGCGACCTGCCGGATGTCGGCGGCCGTCATGCCCGCCGCACCGGTCTCGAACGCGCCGCGAGCCTCGGCCAGGAAGTCGTCGACGGCCTCCTTCTCGTAGCCCTTCTCGCGTCCGCGGGTCTCGGGGAAGGATGCTCGCACAGGAGCTTCGGATGCCGTCATGATGCCACCAGGGGGGTGAAGAGGTAGTACAGGGTCAGCGCCGCGACCGTCGAGGGGAGGATCGAGTCGAGCCGGTCCAGCACACCGCCGTGGCCGGGCAGCCACGAACTCATGTCCTTGATGCCCAGATCGCGCTTGATCATCGATTCTCCCAGGTCGCCGGCAGTGGCGGTCGCGAGGATCAGGATGCCGAACACGACGCCCATCCACCAATCGAGCCCGAGCATGAACAGACCGACCAGCACGCCCGCGACGATCGCGGCGACGGCGGCGCCGGCGAAGCCCTCCCAGGTCTTCTTGGGGCTGATGCGGGGCGCCATGGGGTGCTTGCCGAACGAGATGCCGGCGATGTAGGCGCCGGTGTCGACGGCGACCGCCACGATGATGAACCCGAGGACCCACCACTCGCCGCCGTCCTTGCTGAGCAGCACGATGCAGAGGCTGCCGAGGAAGGCGACGTACAGCTGGATGAAGGTCGCGATGAGCACGTCGCCGAGCACCGTGCCGTACGTGCGTCCGTCGCGGGAGGCCATCTGCGCCACCAGACGCCACACGACGACGAACGCGAGCGCGACGAAGAGGATCACCCAGTGCAGCCACGGACTCACGAAGTACGCTGCACCGACCACCAGCGCCCCGGCGATCAGCTGCGGGACGACGTCCACGCGCCGTCCGGCCGCGACCAGCGCGCGCGAGAACTCGAAGATCGACAGCAGCACGGCGGCCAGCGCGAACACCAGGAACAGCCACTTCACGAACAGCAGCGAGCCCAGCAGCGCCACGCCGATCGCGAGGCCGATGAGGGTCGCGAGCAGAAGGTCGCGCCCGGTGCGCTCCTTGATGCGCTCGTTGGCTTCTTCGAAGTCGGCCTTGGCCTGCGCGACCTGGCTCTCGAACTCGCTGCGGGCCGCACGCAGGTGTGCGTGCAGGACAGCACCCGGATCGGCGTCGCCCGCCGCATCCCCCGCATCGGCGGTGGGCCGGACATCGCCCGCGACGCGGCTCGCGTCGTCGGCCCCGTGCCGCGCCGGCGGCGCGTCGGGGTCGACCTCGCCCTGCGGATCGGATGCGTCGGTCATGAAGGGTCCTCAGACCTCGAGGAGCTCGGCCTCTTTGCGCTTGAGCGCCTCGTCGATGGCGTCGACGTGGGCGCGCGTCAGCGCGTCGAGTTCCTTCTCGGCACGGGCGAGCTCGTCTTCGCCGACCTCGCCCTTGAGCGCGTCGATGTCGTCCTTCGCCTTGCGACGGATGCCGCGCACGTGCACCTTGGCGTCCTCGCCCTTGGTGCGCGTGAGCTTGACGTACTCCTTGCGGCGCTCTTCGGTGAGCTCGGGCATCGTGATGCGCACGATGTTGCCGTCGTTCGTGGGGTTCACGCCGAGGTTCGGGATGTCGCGGATCGCCTGCTCGATCGCCTTCAGCGCCGACTTGTCGTACGGGGTGACGATGAGCGTGCGCGCCTCGGGGTTGTTGATCGAGGCGAGCTGCGCGAGCGGCGTCGGGGTCCCGTAGTAGTCGACCAGGACCTTCTGGAACAGCTGCGGGTTCGCACGACCCGTGCGCACCGTCGCGAAGTCCTCCTTCGCTGCCTCGACGGCGCGGTCCATGCGCGCTCCGGCATCTGCCAAGACGTCCGCGATCACAGTGTCTCCTTCGTATGGATGGGGCTGGTCAAGTGTACCGACGGCGCAGGCGTCATGCCGTGACGAGCGTGCCGATCGATTCGCCGAGCAGAGCGCGGGTCACGTTGCCGGCGGGCTCCATGCCGAACACGCGCATGTCCATCCGGTTGTCCATGCAGAGGCTGAACGCGGTCGAGTCCACGACCTTGAGGCCTCGCTGGAGCGCGTCGAGGTAGGTGATGCGGTCGATCTTCGTGGCCGAGGCATCCTTCTTCGGGTCCGCTGTGTAGACGCCGTCCACACCGTTCTTGGCGACGAGCACCTCCTGCGCGTCGATCTCGAGCGCGCGCTGTGCGGCGACGGTGTCGGTCGAGAAGTACGGCAGACCGGCGCCGGCCCCGAAGATCACCACGCGCCCCTTCTCCATGTGGCGCTCGGCGCGGCGCGGGATGTAGGGCTCGGCGACCTGTGTCATCGAGATGGCCGACTGCACGCGCGTGGCGGCTCCTGCCTGTTCGAGGAAGTCCTGCAGCGCGAGGGCGTTCATGACGGTGCCCAGCATGCCCATATAGTCCGCCCGGCCGCGGTCCATGCCGCGCTGGCTCAGCTCGGCACCGCGGAAGAAGTTGCCGCCGCCGACGACCACCGCGATCTCGACCCGGTCCACCGCCTCGGCGATCTCACGAGCGATCTGGCTGACGACATCGGGATTCACACCGAGCTGCCCTCCCCCGAACGCTTCGCCCGACAGCTTCAGGAGGACGCGACGGCGTCCGGTGTTCTCGTTGATCACGGTGATCCTCTCGATGACGACAAACTATCGGGCAAGCCACAACCTACCCAGAAAGACCCCGAAGGGCATGAGAAAAGGCCCGCACCGGAATCCGGATGCGGGCCTTCTCAGCAGGTCAGGCGCCGACCTTGTACCGGGCGAAGCCCGTCAGGGTCAGACCGGCGTCCTTCGCGACCTGGGCGACGGACAGCTTGTTGTCCTTCGCGTAGTCCTGGTCGAGCAGGGCGACCTGCTTGAAGAACGCGTTGACGCGGCCCTCGACGATCTTCGGCAGAGCAGCCTCGGGCTTGCCCTCGTTGCGCGAGATCTCGGTGACGATCTCGCGCTCCTTCTCGACGTCGGCCTCGGGGACCTCGTCGCGCGAGAGGTACGACGGGTTCGCGAACGAGATGTGCTGCGCGAGGCTGCGCGCCGTCTCGGCGTCGTCGCCCGAGTAGGCGAGCACCACGCCGACCTGCGGCGGCAGGTCCTTGCTGGTCTTGTGCAGGTAGATCTCGAAGTGGTCGCCCGACAGCGTGCTGACGCGGCGCAGCTCGACCTTCTCGCCGATGATGGCGGCCTCGTCCGAGATGAGCTCGGCGACGGTCTGGTCGCCCGCCGGAGCGGCGAGAGCGGCCTCGGCCGACTCGGCGTGAGCCGCGGCGGCGGCGTCGAGGACCTTCTCGGCCAGCGCGATGAAGCGGTCGTTCTTCGCGACGAAGTCGGTCTCGGTGTTGAGCTCGATGATCGTGACCTGACCGTCGACCTCCTTCGCGGCGACGAGGCCCTCGCTGGTGGAGCGGTCGGCACGCTTGGCGTTGCCCTTCGCGCCCTTCAGGCGCAGGATCTCGACAGCCTTCTCGAGGTCGCCGTCGGCCTCCTCGAGGGCCTTCTTGGTGTCGACCATGCCGGTTCCGAGCTGCTCACGCAGCGTCTTGATGTCGGCGATCGTGAAGTTTGCCATGGGTGGCGGCTCCTTGTGTTCGTGAATTCTCGTGGATGCCGCGGCGGAGTCGTCCTCGGACGACTCCGCCGGGCGGGAAGATGCGCTTACGCCTGGGCGTCGCCGGCCTCGGCGGCCAGCTCCTCCGCGACGGCCTCGGCGACGACGGCCTCGGCGGCCAGCTCTTCAGCGGCGGCTTCCGCGACGACGGCGTCCGCGAGATCGCCCTCGGCAGCGAGCTCCTCGGCGACGGCCTCGGCCACGATGGCCTCGGTGGCCAGCTCGACGGCGTCGGCCTCAGCAGCGGCGGCGCCCTGCTCGAGCAGCTCACGCTCCCAGTCGGCCAGCGGCTCGGCGTCGGCCGTCTCGTCGGTCGGCTGGTGGCGCTGGATCAGGCCCTCGGCGGCGGCGTCGGCGATGATGCGGGTGAGCAGGCCCACCGAGCGGATCGCGTCGTCGTTGCCGGGGATCGGGTACTGGAACTCGTCGGGGTCGGCGTTGGTGTCGAGGATGCCGATCACCGGGATGCCGAGCTTCGACGCCTCATTGATCGCAAGGTGCTCGCGCTTGGCGTCGACGACCCAGATGGCCGAGGGGGTCTTCTGGAGGTTGCGGATGCCGCCGAGCGACTTGTGCAGCTTGTCGAGCTCGCGCTTCTTGAGGAGGAGCTCCTTCTTGGTGAAGCCGCTGTCAGCCGGGTTCTCGAAGTCGAGCTCCTCGAGCTCCTTCATGCGCGCGAGGCGCTTGGAGACCGTCGAGAAGTTGGTGAGCAGGCCACCGAGCCAGCGCTGGTTGACGTACGGCTGGCCGACACGCGTCGCCTGCTCTGCGATGACTTCCTGCGCCTGCTTCTTGGTGCCGACGAAGAGGATGGTGCCGCCGTGGGCGACCGTCTCCTTGACGAACTCGTACGCCTTGTCGATGTACGTGAGCGACTGCTGCAGGTCGATGATGTGGATGCCGCTGCGCTCCGTGAGGATGAAGCGCTTGACCTTCGGGTTCCACCGGCGGGTCTGGTGTCCGAAGTGGACGCCGCTGTCGAGCAGCTGGCGAATGGTGACGACGGCCATGGCCGGTCTCCTGTTCTGGCGCATTGCGCGCCTGTTGCGGTTGCTGTCGCGCCGACCGTCGGCCGGCGAGCCTGGTGCCCGGCACATGCCCGCCCCGCGTTCGCCGTGAGGCGCTCGCAGGGACCGTTGGGAATGGATGCCGCGTCACAGACGTCGTCCCGTTCGAGCCGAGATCCGTCACGCTGAGGGCACGCGGAGTCACCCCGACATGCGGAGTGCGACTCCCAGTGTATCAGGAGCGACGGCGTCGGCCCTTCCTCCCCTGCGGCGTCGAGGCACGAGTTATCCACGGATCCTGAGGGTCCGGTCCGCGATCGGGCGGGGGTGCGCGACGCTCGGGCGATGACGCATTCCTCCGATCCGTCCCGCGTCCGGCGACGTCGCCTCGCGGCCTGCCTCCTGTCGGCGTCCGTGACGTTCTCCGGCGGCGGCGCCCCCGCCGTCGCGAGCGCAGGCGCCGCCGTCGCGGAGTCTCCGGCCGCCGCTGTCCCACGCGGATCGGACTGGGTGTGGCCCGCGCACCCCTTCCGCCTCGAGCGTCCCTTCGTCGCCCCGCCGCACGCCTACGGCCCGGGGCATCGCGGCGTCGACCTGCGGCCACTGGACGGCGACGAGGTCGTGGCGCCGGCACCCGGGGTCGTCGCGTTCTCCGGCGCAGTCGCCGGACGCGGCATCCTCACGATCGACCACGGCGACGGCCTCGTGACGACACTGGAGCCGATCGACTCCGGCCTCACCGCCGGGACGCCCGTCGCGGGCGGTGACCCCGTGGGCGTCGTGTCGCTCGGCGGCCACGCGGATCCGGGTGTCCTCCATTTCGGCGTACGGCTGGACGGCGAGTACATCAATCCGCTGCTGCTGCTCGGCGGCGTGCCCCGGGCTGTGCTGCTCCCCTGCTGCTGAGGCCTCAGGCCCGCGGGTGCGCCAGGCGGTACGACGCGGTCAGACGCTCACTGGACACGTGCGTGTAGATCTGCGTCGTACCCAGGCTCGCGTGGCCGAGGATCTCCTGCACCGCGCGCAGGTCGGCTCCGCCGTCCAGCAGATGCGTCGCGGCCGAGTGGCGGAGCGCATGCGGCCCGACCTGTGCACCCAGTTCCGGTCCGAGCCGACGCGAGACGAGGTCGTAGACCGCGCGGGGGCCGAGTCGCCCGCCCCGGGCGCCCAGGAAGAGGGCGGATGCCGCCGATACGCCGCGCTCGTCGGCCCGCGCCGCGAGCACGGGCCGCCCACGGACGAGGTAGGCCTGCACGGCGCGCAGCGCGGGCAGGCCGAAGGGGACCACGCGCTCCTTCGCGCCCTTGCCGAGCACCCGCACCGTGCGCCTCTCCTGATCCAGGTCGTCGATGTCGAGCCCGCAGAGCTCCGACACACGCACCGCTGCGCCGTACAGCAGCTCGACGACGGCATGGTCGCGGAGTGCGGCCGGGTCTCCGTCGGCGGCCGCCTGCGCCATGGCACCCAGCACCTCGTCAAGGGTCTGCGCCGTGGCGACTTTCGGAAGCGTCTTGCCCCGCTTCGGAGAGACGAGCCGCAGACTGGGGTCCGTCTGGATGGACTCCGCCTCGGTCGCCCAGGCGAAGAAGCCGCGTACGGCCGCCGTCCGCCGAGCGATCGTCGCACGACTGTCACCGCGCTGCACAGCCTGCCAGAGCCAGTCGCGCAACGCCTCGAGGTCGACGTCGGCGAGTTCGACGTCGCCGCACGCGGCGCGCAGTCCGGTGAGGTCCGACCGGTACGCCCGGACCGTCGCCGATGAGAGCCTGCGCACCTGCTCCAGGTGGCGCAGATACGCGTCGGCGGCGGCGTCGATCCTCATCCCCCCAGCATGGCCCGCCTCCTCGTCACGCGGCCCACGACCCCCCGCGATCGGCGACGTTCACCCGCGTCCGGCGGCCGATCGCCACCCGTCGGCCCCGGAGCGGACAGCACCCTCCAGCTGCAGCATGCCCAACAGCGTCTGCACCTCGTCGACCGCCATGCCCGCTCGACGCGCCACCTCGGCGGCGTCACGACCCACACGGGTGCTCAGTGCGTCGCGCACCCGCGTCGAGTCGTCGGTGCGTGCCACGCCGGCCCCCGCCGTCGGCTGCGTGGGCAGTCCCAGCAGTTCGCGGACATCGTCCGGGCCTGTGATGCACGCCGCCGTGTAATCGCGGATCAGCCGGTGTGTGCCGGCCGACCCCGGTGACGTGATCGGCCCTGGCACGGCGCCCAGGCCTCGCCCGAGGTCCGCCGCGTGTCCCGCCGTGTTCAATGAGCCGCTGCGCCACCCCGCCTCGACCACGACGGTCGCGGTGGTCAGGGCTGCGATCAGCCGGTTGCGTTGCAGAAAGCGCCACTTCGTGGGCGCCGACCCGCACGGCACTTCGCTCACGACGACCCCGGTGCGCGCGATGTCGTCGATCAGCTGCGTGTGGCCTGCCGGGTAGGCGCGCTCCGCGCCACCCGCCAGCAGCGCGACGGTCGTGCCGCCCACGCCCAGCGCCGCACGGTGCGCGGCGCCGTCGATGCCGTACGCACCGCCGGAGACGACGGGGATGCCGCCGCCCGCGAGCTCCGCCGCCAGCTCTCTGGCCACCAGATCGCCGTAGCCGGACGCCGCGCGCGCGCCGACCAGAGCGATCGAAGGCTCCAGGCGCGCCAGCACCGACACGTCTCCGCGCGCCCACAGGCACAGCGGCGCGTGATCCTGCAGGTCGTCGAGCTGCGTCGGCCATACGGCGTCGTGCCGGGTGACGAGTGCCACCCCGCGCGCCGCGGCGATGCGCACCGCATCCGCGACACCGCGGACGGTCAGTCGCGGCAGCCAGCGCTTCCGCGCCGCTGCCGTCTCGCGCGCGGTCAGCTCGGGGAACGGGTCGCCGCCGACCACGCGAGCCAGCGCCTCCACGGGTCCCCGCGTCGCGACGACACGGCCCGCCACGGAGTCGCCCGGTTCCACCAGCTGGCACCAGACCGCGGTGGCGTACCGGTCGACCGCCTCGTCGTCGGTGAGGTCCAGTCGCAGCGGTGCGAGCGCTGCGCGTGCCGCGTGAGCGGAGAGATCGAATGCGGTCACAGTGCGAGTCCCTTCTTGAGATACAGCGCGCGGCCGATGTGGTCGACGCCGAGCTGCGGTCTTCCCTCGATGTCGGCGAGCGACCAGGCAACGCGCAGCACACGGTCATAGCCCCGCAGGGTGATCGCGCCGCGGTTGAGCGCCGCGTCCAACGGTCGGCGCACCGCCGGCTCGGGCGCCGACGGGCCCTCGCGCAGCCACGTGCCCGGCACGTCGGCGTTGACGCGCCAGTCCGTGCCGCCGAGTCGACGCCGAGCCCGCGCACGCGCTTCGGCCACCCGTTCCCGTGCGGCCTCGGTCGAGGTGACCGGCGAGGCGTCGCGCTGTGCGACCGACACACGCGACAGGGTCAGCTCGATGTCCATGCGGTCCAGCAGGGGGCCGGACAGACGCCCGAGGTAGCGCCGGATCGCGGCCGGCGGGCATGCGCAGTTTCCGCCGCGGATGCCGTAGTCGCCGCACGGACAGGGGTTCGTCGCCAGGACGAGCTGGAATCGCGCCGGAAACTCGGCGTGGGCGCCGGCCCGATGGATCGCGATCGACCCCGTCTCCAGCGGCTGGCGCAGCGCATCCAGCACCGCGGCCGGAAACTCGCCTGCCTCATCCAAGAAGAGGACGCCCTCGCTCGCCCGCGCGATCGCGCCCGGGCGCACGACCCGGGACCCGCCGCCCACCAGGGCTGCGACCGACGCACTGTGGTGGGGCGCCTCGAAGGGCGGCGTGCGCGACAGCTCGACCACACGAGTGCCCGACAGGCTCCGGATCGAGGCTGTGGCGAGCGCGGCGCGGTCGTCGAGGGCGGGCAGGATGCCGGGCAGCCGCCGGGCGAGCATCGTCTTGCCCGCTCCGGGCGGGCCGCACATCAGCAGGTGGTGCCCGCCCGCCGCGGCGACGATGAGCGCCTCGACGGCCTCACGTTGCCCGATGACCTCGGCGAGGTCGACCTCCTCCGCGCGGGCCGTCGTCTCCTCGGTCAGGGCGACCGGTTCGTCGTCGGGCACCTCGACCTCGCCGCCGTGCCACGCGATCACCTGGGCGAGGTTCACGGCCGCGAGCACGTCGATGCCGTCGACGAGCACCGCCTCGGGTCCGTTCGCGTGCGGGACCACCACACGCCGGTGCCCCGCGCGGCGCGCGGCGACCACGGCCGGAAGCACGCCGGGCACCGGGCGGAGTCGTCCGTCGAGCCCCAGCTCACCCACGTGCACGGTCGACGCGACGGAGGCGGCATCCATTCCCGGCTCCGTCGCCAGAGCGGCAACGGCGATCGCGATATCGAACCCCGACCCCTGCTTGGGCAGGCTCGCGGGCGACAGGTTGACGGTCAGCCGGCGGCGGGGCAGCGGCGTGCCGCTGTTCGCGCACGCGTTGTGCACGCGCTGCACGGCCTCGCCGAGCGCCTTGTCGCCGAGCCCGATGATCCGGAACTCGGGTGTCTGCTGCGACAGGTCGGCCTCGACCTCGACGCACTCCCCCTCGGCGCCCACCAAGGCCACCGCCCACGTGCGTGCGACGCTCACGGCACCTCCACGTCGACGAGGTGCTCGAGGCTCGCACTCGCGGGGTCCGGCCCGGTCAGTCCGATCGCGTCGATACGCAGCCGTCGCCCTTGGACGAGGTCGCGGTGCGCGGCCGCCCACGCTGCGGCCAGGCGCCACAGCCGCGCGCGCTTGCGTGCGTCGATCGCCTCGAACGGGTGACCGAAGTCCTCGCCGCGCCGCGTCTTGACCTCGACCACCACGACCGCTCGGGCGTCTGCGACGACGAGGTCGATCTCACCGGCACGGCACCGCCAGTTGCGCTCGAGGACCGTGTAGCCGAGTTGCGTGAAGTAGCGGGCGGCGCGGTCCTCGCCGGCGCGCCCGAGATCGTCCTTGTCTGCCATTCCGGCATCGTCGCGCGCCGGGGCGGGCGGGCGGACGCCGGGATGCGGCATCCGTTCACAACTGTGCGAACCGGTGCGGATCGCGCAGCTGTGGAGGAGGCGTCACGTGTCGAGCGAGAGCTCTTCGGGGAGGTGGAAGTCGCGGCGCGACAACTCTTCGACGTTGACGTCCTTGAACGTCAGCACACGCACCGACTTGACGAACCGGTCGGCGCGGTAGATGTCCCACACCCAGACATCCGACATCGAGATCTCGAAATAGAAGTCGTGCTCGGTGTCGCGGCGGACGACGTTCACCTCGTTGGCGAGATAGAACCGCCGCTCGGTCTCGATCACATACTGGAACTGCGATACGACGTCGCGGTACTCGCGGTACAGAGCGAGCTCGAGCTCACGGTCGTAGTCTTCGAACACCTCGTCGTCCATGGTGTCTCCATCCTATGGCGGTGAGCGGATGCCGCGCCCCCGCGTCCGCGGGCCGCGAACGCGCGCTCAGAACAGCGTCGGCGCGTCCGTGATCGACCACGACGCGCGGTGGTGCCTGCTGATCCCGTGCTCGCGGATCGCGGCACGGTGATCGGGGCTCGCATAGCCCTTGTTGCGCGCCCAGTCGTAGGCGGGGAGCTCGTCGTGCAGCTCGGTCATCAGGTCGTCGCGGGCGACCTTGGCGATCACCGACGCGGCAGCGGCCGACGCGCAGTCGCGATCGGCCTTGATGACGGGGCGGATGGTGAGCGCCCACTCGCCCGCGAGCGAGATGTAGTCGTAGTTGCCGTCGAGGATCACGATGGCGTCCTCGACGACGACACCCTGACCGCGGAGGTCGGCGAGGGCGCGCACCGACGCGAGCCCGAGCGCGCGCATGATGCCGATCTCGTCGATCTCCTGCGAGCTCGCCCAGCCGACGGCGCTCGCGGCGACCCATGACGCCGCACGTGCCGCGACGTCATGGCGACGCAGCTCGGGCACGAGCTTCGAGTCCCGCAGCCCCTGAGGGACGCGTTTGCGGGAACGCGGCGCGTCGACGACCGCCGCACCCACCGCGACCGGACCGGCAAGGGCTCCGCGACCGACCTCGTCGCATGCGATGACGAGCGTGTGCTCGCGCAGCAGACGGCGTTCGAGTGTGAGCCGGGGCTCGACGACGGTCATCGAGAGCCGTCGCCCCCCTCCGGTGCGGGGACACCCGCGAAGACGTCGTGATGGAAGTCCAGCAGACCGAAGCGGTCGAACGGCCACGTGATGAGGAACGCCCGTCCGACCACGTTGTCGATCGGGACGAAGCCCTTGCCCGGCTGGTCGGTGTTGTACCGCGAGTCCTTCGAGCGGTAGCGATTGTCGCCGAGCACCCACAGCTTGCCGTCCGGCACGGTCACATCGAATGCATCCGCTGAGGCGGCTGTCTCGCCCGGAGGGAACTTGACGTAGCCCGTCTCGTCGATGGGCACGTCGTTGACGGTGATCTGCCCGATGGCGTTGCAGCACACGACATGGTCGCCCGGCAGTCCGATGATGCGCTTGACCAGGTGGTCGTCGCTGTCGGGAGCCGCAAGGCCCACCAGCGACAGCACCAACTCGAACGCCTCGACCACCGGCGGGAGCGCGGGCTCGGTGCTGGGCGGGAGCCACCCGCCCGGGTCGCGGAACACGACGATGTCGCCGCGATCGTATCCGCCGAAGCGGGGCGTGATCTCGTCGACGAGGATGCGGTCCTTGATGAGGAGCGTATCTTCCATCGATCCGGACGGGATGTAGAACGAGCGGACGAGGAACGTCTTGACCACGAGCGAGACGAGCACCGCGATCAGGATGATCACGACGACGTCGCGGAGGAAGATCAGCCATCCCCGACGTCGCGGCTGGATCGTCGTCGCCTCGGCGTCTGCGGTGGGCGACGGTTCGGCCGGGGCCGACTTCTCAGTCGTCATCGAGTTCCTCCGCGGGCGCCGACCGTCGGCGAGCCCGCCTTCAAGGGTGACACACTCCGCGGCCGTTCCCGCACGTCCACGCGTGCGTGCAGGAAACGACGAAGCCCCGGACACACGTCCGGGGCTTCGTGAGGAACTGCGTCAGACGATCGCGGTCGTCAGCGCTTCTCCTTGATCTTGGCCTTCTTGCCGCGGAGGTTGCGGAGGTAGTAGAGCTTGGCGCGGCGGACGTCACCACGGGTCACGACCTCGATGTGGTCGATGACCGGCGAGTGCACCGGGAACGTGCGCTCGACGCCGACCTGGAAGCTGATCTTGCGCACCGTGAAGGTCTCGCGCACGCCGTCGCCCGAACGGCCGATGACGACGCCCTGGAAGACCTGGATACGCGAGCGGTTGCCCTCGGTGATGTTGACGTGCACCTTCACGGTGTCGCCGGCATCGAAGGCGGGGATGTCGGAGCGGAGCGAAGCCGCGTCGAGGGCGTCGAGGATCTGCATGATCGTCTCTCTCTGCGGCCGCCACAGGTCGACCGCGGGAAGGGGTTGTGAAGGATTCGGTGTGCCGCAGGCCTTCGGCTTGACGCCGTCCAGCTGGTTCCCCTGAGGCAGAACCGGTCAGGGCACAAACAACCATTGTGCCACGGATGCCTCTCCCGGCCAAAACGCCTCAGTTCGCGGGCGGCGCCTGCTTCTCGGTGATGACGATGACGTCACGGGCGGCGGCATCCGGTGCGCCGCGCTGTTCCTGTGGCGCCGGGATGTAGGCGACGCCCTCGGTGGTGTGCATCACGATGCGGGACGGTCGCGCTTCGCTCCACAGCTGCCACAGTGCCAGCCAGAACAGGCCCACGCCGGCGAGGATCGCGACGACCATGACGGGCGCCCACCACGACTGGACGAAGAACCCGAGCGAGATCACCAGGCCGTGCCACACCGTGAAGCCGGCGACGTCCCACCACGACACCGCGCGCTGCGCGCGGACGGTCCCCCGTGCGCGCACCAGGAGGGTGAGGATCAGCTGCCACACGAAGACACCCGGGATGGCCAGGAACAGCACCCAGAGGAACGCCCAGCCCCCGGCGTTGAACACGGCCCAGCCCACGAACAGCCACAGTGGGAGCAGGAAGGCTGCGGGAATCAGCCAGCCGAAGAACGCGCGACGCAGCCACATGCCTCTGATGCTACGCCGGTGCCGGGCTCGCGGGGACCGCTCCTGCGCGCCGCGGAGGATCCTCCCAGCCACACGCCCGCACGCCCGGCAGAATGGTGGGAGGGAACGAGAGGAGCACCCACATGATCGAGTTGCGCACCCCTGCCGAGATCGAGGCGATGAAGCCCGCCGGGCGATTCGTCGCCGAGACGCTGGCGACGTTGCGCGACGAGACGAAGGTGGGCACGAATCTCCTGGCGATCGACCGGCGTGCCCACGATCTGATCCGCCGCGCCGGTGCGGAGTCGTGCTACATCGACTACCACCCGTCGTTCGGCGCGAGCCCGTTCGGCAAGGTGATCTGCACATCGGTGAACGACGCCGTGCTGCACGGCCTGCCGTTCGACTACGCACTGCGCGACGGCGACCTGGTGTCGCTGGACTTCGCCGTGTCGGTCGACGGCTGGGTCGCCGACTCGGCCGTCTCGTTCGTCGTCGGCACGCCCCGGGACGAGGATCTCGCGCTGATCGACACGACAGAGCGTGCCCTGGATGCCGCGATCCGGACGGCGACGGTCGGCAACCGCATCGGCGACATCTCGGCGGCGATCGCGGGCGTCGCGCACGGCGACGGCTACGCGATCAACACCGACTTCGGCGGGCACGGCGTCGGACGCATCATGCACGGCGATCCGCACGTCCCCAACGACGGCAAGGCGGGCCGCGGGTATCCGCTGCGTGCCGGGCTCGTCGTCGCCCTGGAGCCGTGGTTCCTGCAGACGACGGACGAACTGGTCACCGACCCCGACGGCTGGACGCTGCGGTCGGCGGACGGCTCACGCGGCGCACACGCCGAGCACACCGTCGCGATCACCGAGGGCGGCCCGATCGTTCTGACCGATCGGTCGTGGCTGGGCGTGGACTGATCGCCGGCGGCGGGCCGCGGATCAGTTGCGCAGCTCGGCACGGGGAGCGTGCGCGGGTGCCTCGGCGCCGGCCAGAGCCGCGAGCGACGCCGCCACGGAGTGATCGACCTCGCGTTCGACGCGGGGGTGCTCGCTCAGGACGAGAAGCGACGTGGCTGCCAGTCGCACGGTGTCGCCCGGACTGAGCAGCGCCGAATCCGCGCGTTCGCCCGCGGTGTCGATGACGACCTCCCAATCGGGGCTGTACTCGACGACCGGGATGCGGAAGTCGATGATGTCGTCGCCCGCGTTGAAGAGGACGATGAAGTGCCGATCGCGGATCGGCTCCCCGCGGCGATCCTTCTCACGGATGCCCTGGCCGTTGAGGAACACGCCCACGGCGCGGCCGAACCCGGACTCCCAGTCGTCCGGCTGCATGAGCGTGCCGTCGGGTCGGAGCCAGGCGATGTCCTGGATCGGCACGCCGAGGTCACGGTGCACGGGACGTCCTTCGAAGAAGCGCCGACGGCGGAACGTGGGGTGATCCCGCCGCAGCCGGCTCATGGCGGCAGTGAATTCGAGGAGCGGCCGGTCGGCGGCATCCCAATCCATCCACGTGATCTCGTTGTCCTGCGCGTAGCCGTTGTTGTTGCCCAGCTGGGTGCGCCCGATCTCGTCACCGTGCAGCAGCATGGGCACGCCCTGGCTGAGCATCAGCGTCGCGATGAAGTTGCGCTGCTGACGGGCCCGCATGGCCAGCACGGCGGGGTCGGCGGTGGGCCCCTCCACCCCGAAGTTGTCGGACCGGTTGTCGTCTGCGCCGTCCCGGCCGTCCTCGCCGTTGGCGTCGTTGTGCTTCTCGTCGTACGAGACGAGGTCGCGCAGCGTGAATCCGTCGTGAGCGGTGACGAAGTTGACGGATGCCACCGGTCTGCGCCCGGAGTGCGCGTACAGGTCACTGGATCCGGTGAGCCGTGAGGCGAACTCGCCGAGGGCCTGCGGCTCGCCCCGCCAGAAGTCGCGGACCGTGTCGCGATACTTGCCGTTCCACTCCGTCCACTGCGGAGGGAAGTTGCCGACCTGGTATCCGCCTGGGCCGACGTCCCACGGCTCGGCGATGAGCTTGACCTGGGAGACCACCGGATCCTGCTGCACCAGCTCGAAGAACGTCGCGAGACGGTCGACGTCGTAGAACTCGCGGGCGAGCGCCGAGGCCAGGTCGAACCGGAAGCCGTCGACGTGCATGTCGATCACCCAGTACCGCAGCGAGTCCATGATCAGCTGCAGGGAGTGGGGGTTGCGGACGTTGAGACTGTTCCCGGTGCCGGTGTAGTCGGTGTAGTACCGCTTGTCGTCTTCGAGCTTGTAGTACGCCGCGTTGTCGATGCCCCGCATCGAGAGGGTCGGTCCGAGGTGGTTGCCCTCGGCCGTGTGGTTGTAGACGACATCCAGGATCACCTCGATCCCGGCGGCATGGAGCGCGCGCACCATGCCCTTGAACTCCTGCACCTGCTGCCCGTGCTGGCCCGTCGCGGCGTAGCGGTTGTGCGGCGCGAAGTACGAGATCGTGTTGTAGCCCCAGTAGTTCGACAGCCCCTTGCTCTGCAGGACCGAGTCATCGACGAACTGGTGCACGGGCATGAGTTCGATCGCGGTGACACCGAGCCTGGTCAGGTGCTCGATGATCGCCGGGTGCGCCACCGCGCTGTAGGTGCCGCGCATCTCGTCGGGGATCGCAGGATGCCGCATGGTGAGGCCCCGGACATGGGCCTCGTAGATCAGCGTCTCGGAGTACGGCGTGCCCGGCCGCCGGTCGCCCGCCCAGTCGAAGAACGGGTTCACGACCACACCCTTCATCATGTCGGCCGCGGAGTCCTCGTCGTTGCGTGAGTCGGGGTCGCCGAAGGTGTATCCGTACACGGGCTGTCCCCACCGGACGGCTCCCTCGACCGCCTTCGCGTATGGGTCGAGCAGGAGCTTCGCCGGATTGAACCGCTGGCCGTCGGCGGGGTCGTACGGCCCGTGCACGCGGTAGCCGTACCGCTGCCCTGGCTGGATGTTGGGCACGTAGGCGTGCCACACGAAGGCGTCCACCTCGACGAGGTCGACGCGCGTCTCGGCGCCGCGTGTGCCGAACAGGCACAGCTCGACGCGCTCGCCGCCCTCGCTGAACAGGGCGAAGTTGGTGCCGCTCCCGTCGAACGTCGCCCCGAGCGGATAAGCCGATCCCGGCCACGTGTGCATCGTCATCCCCCATGCCTCGTGGCCACACCCTATCGGGGAGGGATGCCGCCAGCCCGCCACTCCCGGCGACCGGCCCCACCGCCCGCCTCACATGACCGCCGGCGTCCGTGTGAGCGAAACGTTCGCTCGGGGTAACGGTGCGCGCCCCGGGGGCGAAACACCGCGCTCCTAACGTCGCTGACACCGAATCCCTGCCGGATCAGGAGGACCCATGGCCCACCGCGACCGTGTCGACAGCCGGAAACATGACGCTGACACCGATGCAACATCGCCTGCGTACCGTGACGACATGAACACCCTGCCCGCCCTCGGCACGCACGTCGTCGTGGTGGGCGCGGGCATGGTGGCGCACCGGTTCGTCGAGAGCCTGCTCAGCCGCGCCGACGAGCGCTGGCGCGTCACGCTGATCGGCGAGGAGGACCGTCACCCGTACGACCGCGTGGGCCTCACCGGGTTCTTCGCCGGCGCGTCGAGCGACGACCTCACCCTCGACCACGCGTTCTTCGACGACGAACGGCTGCGGTTCCTGCGCGGCGACGCCGTCGTGCGGGTCGATCGCGGCGCCCGCCGCGTGACCACGAAGTCCGGCGTGAGCGTCGGTTACGACCGCCTCGTGCTGGCGACCGGGTCCTACGCCGCCCGTCTGGCCGTCGACGGCTTCGGGCTGGACGGGTGCTTCGTGTACCGCACGCTCGACGACGTCGAGAGCCTCGAGGCGTTCGTGCAGCGGCGCTCCGCGCAGCTCGGCCGCCGGCTCACCGGCACCGTCATCGGCGGCGGACTGCTCGGACTGGAGGCCGCGGGCGCCCTGCAGGGGCTCGACGTCGACTGCACCGTGGTGCAGTCCTCCGACCGCCTCATGTCGGCTCAGCTCGATCTGCCGGCCGGCGGGGCGCTGCGCCGGCTGATCGAGTCGCGCGGCATCACCGTCAGGACCGAGGCGGTCACGACGCGTCTGGACCCCGACCGCACGGGGCAGGTGACCGGGCTGGAGTTCCGCGACGGGTCGTACGAGCGCACCGATGTCGTCGTCTTCACCGTCGGGGTCCGTCCCCGCGACGAGCTCGCGCGCGGCGCGGAGCTCGAGGTCCACCCGCGCGGCGGGGTGCTCATCGACGCCGGATGCCAGACGTCGGACCCCCGCATCCTCGCCATCGGCGAGGTCGCCAACTACGACGGGCAATGTGTCGGGCTCGTCGCGCCCGGCTATGCCATGGCCGAGGTCGCGGCGACGCGGCTGCTCGGCGGCGAGGCATCCTTCCCCGGCTACGATCTGTCCACCAAGCTCAAGCTCTCGGGCGTCGACGTGGCGAGCTTCGGCGACGCGTTCGCCGAGACCCCCGGTGCCCTCGACGTCGTCTACGCCGACCCCGTGGCGGGCGTGTACAAGAAGCTCGTGCTCTCGGACGACGCGAAGACGCTGCTCGGCGGCATCCTCGTCGGCGACGCCTCGGCGTACGGCTCGCTGCGCCCGCTCGTGGGCGGCGCGCTCGGCGGCGACCCCGCCGCCTACCTCATGCCCGAGGGCGGCGTCGCTGCTCCGACCGGCGACCTGCCCGATGACGCGCTCGTGTGTTCGTGCAACAGCGTCAGTGCCGGCGCCATCCGTCACGCCGTCCACGACGAGGGCTGCACCGATGTCGCCGGTGTCAAGGCGTGCACGAAGGCGGGTGCGGCGTGCGGCTCGTGCCTGACGATGGTCAAGAAGCTCGTCGGCACCGAGCTGGCCAAGACCGGCGCCACGGTCAGCAACGCGCTGTGCGAGCACTTCGACATGTCGCGGCGGCAGCTCTTCGACGCCGTGCGGGTGTCCGGCCTGCGCACCTTCAGCGCCGTCATCGAGCGGTTCGGCGCCGGGCGCGGGTGCGACATCTGCAAGCCGGCGCTCGCGAGCATCCTGTCGACCCTCGTCGGCGGCCACGTGCTGGACGGCGAGAACGCGACACTGCAGGACACCAACGACCACGTGATGGCCAACCTGCAGAAGGACGGCAGCTACTCGGTGGTGCCGCGCATCCCGGGCGGGGAGATCACCCCCGAGGGTCTGCTGGTGATCGGTCAGGTCGCGCAGGACTTCGGGCTGTACACGAAGATCACGGGCGGTCAGCGCATCGACATGTTCGGCGCGCGCCTGGAGCAGCTGCCTGACATCTGGAAGCGGCTCGTGGACGCCGGCTTCGAGTCGGGGCACGCGTACGGCAAGTCGCTGCGCACCGTGAAGTCGTGCGTCGGCTCCACGTGGTGCCGCTACGGCGTGCAGGACTCGGTGGGCATGGCGGTGCAGCTGGAGCTGCGCTATCGCGGTCTGCGCTCGCCGCACAAGCTCAAGCTCGGCGTCTCGGGCTGCGCGCGGGAGTGCGCCGAGGCGCGCGGCAAGGACGTCGGCGTGATCGCCACCGAGGCGGGCTGGAACATGTACGTCGGCGGCAACGGCGGGTTCACACCACGCCACGCGGTGCTGCTGGCCGAGGGCCTCGACGACGACGCGCTGCTGACCGCCATCGACCGGTTCCTGATGTACTACATCTTCACCGCCGATCGCCTGCAGCGCACCGCACCGTGGTTCGAGGACCTCGAGGGCGGCATCGAGGGCCTGCGCAGCGTGATCTTCGAGGACAGCCTCGGCATCTGCGCCGATCTCGACGCCGCCATCGCGACGCACATCGGCTCGTACGAGGACGAGTGGGCGGCGACGCTCCACGATCCCGACAAGCTGCGGCGCTTCGCCTCGTTCGTCAACGCGCCCACCACGCCCGATCCGTCGCTCGCCTACGTCGCCGAACGCGGTCAGCCCCGCCCCGCCACCGCCGACGAGCGCGGCGACGGCGGCGTCCTCATCGCCGGAACGACCTTGGAGGTGCGCCGATGACCCTCATCGACTCGCAGACGACGACGCACAGCGCCCCGCCCGGGTGGGTGCGGGTGTGCGCGCTCGAAGACCTCGAGATCGAGCGCGGTCGCGCGGCGCTCCTCGGCGGGACGCAGATCGCGCTGTTCCTCACGCGCGGGCCCGAAGGCCGCGACGGACGCGTGTACGCCGTGTCGAACTTCGACCCGTTCAGTCGGGCCAACGTCATCTCTCGCGGCATCGTCGGCACCCGGCAGGATGCTCCGACCGTCGCGTCGCCCATGTTCAAGCAGGTGTTCGACCTGCGCACCGGCATCTGCCTCGATGCGCAGGGCAAAGACCCGGTGAACCTGCACGTGTGGCCGACCGCCGTGGACGACGGTGTCGTGCTGGTGCGGTGGGACGAGCCCTTCGACGCCGACGGCGGCGCACCGTGACCGGCCGCGTCCACCTCGTCGGCGGGGGTCCCGGCCCGATCGACCTGCTGACGCTGCGCGCGTGGCGTCTGCTCACCTCGGCCGACGTCGTCGTCATGGATCGCCTCGGCCCGACGGACCTGCGCGGAGAGCTGCGCGCGGACGCCGAGGTCGTCGACGTCGGCAAGCTGCCCGGGCACCATCCGGTGCCGCAGGACGAGATCAACGCGCTGCTGGTCGCCCGCGCCCGCGAGGGCAAGCAGGTCGTGCGGCTGAAGGGCGGCGACCCGTTCGTGTTCGGCCGCGGCGGCGAGGAGGTGGCGGCGTGCCTGGCCGCCGGCATCCCGGTCGACGTCGTCCCCGGCATCACCAGCGCCGTCGCCGTGCCGCAGGCCGCCGGCATCCCGGTCACCCATCGGGGCGTCGCCACGGCCGTCCATATCGTCCACGGCCAGGGCCCGGTCTCCGAGTCGACCCTCGCGGCGCTGCGCGACCCCGAGGTGACCACTGTGATCCTCATGGGGGTCAGCGCCATCCCGCGCATCGTGGCCGACGCGCTGCGGGCAGGGGTCGGCGCCGATCGCCCGGTCGCGATCGTCGAACGCGGTCATCACCTCGACCAGCGGACGACGCGCACTACGCTCGGGAGGGCGGTGCTGGATGCCGGGCGCACCGGCATCCGCAATCCCGCGGTCATCGTGGTCGGCGATGTGGCCCGCGCCGAACTGCTGATGCCCGCGCCCGAGATGACAGGTGACACCGTCCGTTGAGCTCCACCACCCGCCCCACCCTGTCTGCCGCACTCGACGGCTGCACCGTCGTCATCGCGGTCGACCGGCGCTCCTCCGAGCTCGCCGCCGCGCTCGAGCGGCACGGCGCCGTCGTGCGCCACGCTCCGGCGCTCACGATCGTCCCGCACATCGACGACGACGCCCTCGTCGCCGCCACCCGCACCCTGATCAGCGATGCCCCCGACATCGTCGTGGCCACCACCGGAGTCGGATTCCGCGGCTGGATGGAGGCGGCCGATGAGGCAGGACTGGCCGACGAGCTGCACGCGGCGCTCGCCGGGGCGCAGATCGTCGCGCGCGGGCCGAAGGCACGCGGTGCGATCCAGCAGGCCGGGTTCACCGCCGACTGGGTCGCCGAATCCGAGACGTCCGCCGAACTCGGCTCCTACCTGCTCGCCGAAGGCGTCGCCGGACGCAGGGTCGCGGTGCAGCACCACGGTTCGGGAGCCGACGGCCTCGACGAGCTGCTCGGGGATGCCGGCGCCGACGTCGTGAGCCTCACCGTGTACCGCTGGGGGCCGCCGCCGGACCCCGCTGTCGTTGCGCGCTCGGTCGTCGCCGCCGCGCAGGGCGAGGTGGACGCGGTGCTCTTCACCTCTGCGCCCGGCGCCGCGGAGTGGATCGCGGCCGCGGGCCGCGAGGGCGCCCTCGAGGCGATCGTGGACCGGTCCCGCCGCGGACGTCTGCTGCTGGCGGCGGTCGGACCGATCACCGCCGGACCGCTGCAGGATGCCGGAATCGAGCCGCTGGTGGCGGAGCGCGGGCGCCTGGGCGCGCTCGTACGCGCCGTCGTGTCGCACTTCGGCGGCGGCCACGCCGACGCGCTGCAGACCGGCCCCGGCCGGCTCGAGCTGCGCAGCGCCGGCATCGTGCTCGACGGCCGCCACATCCCGCTGTCACGCACCGGCACCGATCTCATGGCCGCGCTGTTCGACGCAGGTGGCGGGGTGGTCTCCCGCCAGCGGCTGCAGACGGTCCTGCCCCGCTCGGGTGAGAGCACGCACGCCGTGGAGATGGCGGTGGCGCGGCTGCGCGAGGCGCTCGGCACGCCCGACCTCGTCAAGACGGTCGTCAAGCGCGGATACCGGCTCGACGTCGTCGACCCCGCCTGAACGGCCGGCGTCAGTCGGTCGCCGCGACGTCGGCGCCCTCGAGCAGGTCGGGACGGTGCGCCTTCGTGCGCTCCAGGCTCTGCGCACGCCGCCACGCCGCGATGGCGCCGTGGTTGCCGCTCAACAGCACGGGCGGCACCTCCAGCCCGCGCCACTGGGCCGGTTTGGTGTAACTCGGGTATTCCAGCATCCCGAGCTCGTGAGACTCCTCGACGAGACTCTCGGGATTGCCCACGACGCCGGGGATCAGCCGCGAGACGGCCTCGATGACGGCCATCGCCGCCACCTCGCCCCCGTTGAGGACGTAGTCGCCGAGGCTCACGAGCCGGACGCGGCCGCGGGCGGCGTAGTGGTCGACGACGCGCTGGTCGATGCCCTCGTAGCGGCCGCACGCGAAGACGAGATGCTTCTCCTGCGCGAGCTCGCGGGCCAGTGGCTGCGAGAACAGCTCGCCGGCGGGCGACGGCACCAGCAGCACAGCGTCTTCGCTGAGCAGGGCGTCGAGGGCCTCACCCCACGGTTCGGGCTTCATGACCATGCCGGCTCCGCCGCCGTACGGCGTGTCGTCCACCGTGCGGTGGCGGTCGTGGGTCCAGTCGCGCAGGTCGTGGACGTGCATGTCGAGGATGCCGCGGTCCCGCGCCTTCCCGATGAGCGAGACGCCGAGCACGTCGAAGAACGTCGGGAAGATCGTGACGATGTCGACGCGCATGCCTCGAGTCTAGAAGGCCCGTGTGTTTCGGATGTGTGACCGCTCCCCCACCTCGACCCCGCCCGGTCGGTGATCGAGAAGTGACGGAGAGGTAACCGGCGGGTTCGACCGCCCGAAACACCCGGTTCCTAGCGTGGAGGCACACTCACCGCAGTGTCTGCACAGGAGGCGCCATGACCACGACCGATGTGCCGTCCACGACGGCCCCCGCAGCTCCACCGCACACGCCCGCCGCGGGCACGATCACCCGCAGGCCGGGACGCTGGATCGACGGCTGGAACGCCGAGGACCCCGCGTTCTGGCGCGCCCAGGGCCGCGGAATCGCCCGGCGCAACCTCGGCTGGTCGATCTTCGCGGAGTTCCTCGGCTTCATCATCTGGCAGCTGTGGAGCATCGTCGTGGTGATGCTGCCCGCCGCGGGATTCGATCTCACCAGTTCGCAGTCGTTCTGGCTCATCTCGCTGCCGAGCCTGGTCGGGGCGACCCTCCGCTTCCCGTACACGTTCATGGTGGCGATCTTCGGCGGACGCAACTGGACCATCGTGTCGGCGGGCCTGCTGCTCATCCCCGCCGTGCTGCTGGGCGTGGTCGTGTCCAACCCCGAGACGCCGTTCGGCGTGCTGCTGCTGGTCGCGGCGCTCGGCGGCGTGGGCGGCGGCAACTTCGCGAGCTCGATGGCCAACATCACGTACTTCTTCCCGCAGAAGGAGAAGGGCTGGGCGCTCGGCCTGAACGCGGCCGGCGGCAACCTCGGCACCTCCGTGGCGCAGTTCGCCGTGCCGATCGTCGTGACCCTCGGCGCCGGCGCGACGCTCAACATCTCGCTGGCCGGGTGGATGTGGATCCCGCTCATCCTCGTCGCGATGTTCGGCGCATGGCGGTACATGGACAACCTGTCGTCCGCCAAAGCCGACTTCGCGGGCTCCGCGGCGGCCCTGCGGGAACCGCACCTGTGGGTCATGGCGGTGCTCTACATCGGCACGTTCGGATCGTTCATCGGCTTCGCGAGCGTGTTCCCGAAGCTCATCGCCGACCAGTTCCCGGCGTTCTCGACCATCCAGGTCGGTCAGGCCGCCGTCTCGCTCGCCTTCCTCGGCGCGCTGGTCGGCTCGCTGGCGCGCCCCTACGGCGGCCGTCTCGCCGACCGTTTCGGCGGCGCACGGGTGACCGTGTGCGCGTTCGCGGTCATGGCCCTGGGCGCCCTGACGCTCGTGTGGATTCTGCCGCTGCGCAGCTTCCCGGCGTTCCTGGCGGTCTTCCTGGTGCTGTTCGCCGCCACCGGCATGGGCAACGGCTCGACCTACCGCATGATCCCGAGCATCTTCGCCGCCCGCAGCGTGGCGCGGGGCATCGAGCCGGGCTCGGACGGTGCCGTGCGCATGCAGCGCAAGGCCGCCGCGGCCCTCGGGCTCATCTCGGCGATCGGCGCGTACGGCGGGTTCCTCGTGCCCCAGGTGCTCAACGCGTCGCAGCTGGCGACGGGCGGCTACACCGCCGCGTTCGTCGGATTCGTCGCCGCGTACGTCGCGCTCCTGCTCGTGACGCTGTTCGTCTACGTGATCCCGCGCACGTCGCTCGCGAAACAGCGCATCTGACGCCAGGACCAAGACGGAGTGGATGCCTCGGCCCGAGGCATCCACTCCGTCTTCGTGTGCGCGGGTCGGGCGTCAGACCGGCACGGCCCGGCGCCCGCGTCAGTAGACGTCGCGCACGTAGCGACCCTCGGCGGCGAGCGTGCGCAGGTATTCCCCCGCGGCCTCGTCGGTCAGCCCGCCGTGCTGCTGCGCGACGGTCACGAGGGTCGCTTCGACGTCCTTGGCCATCCGGCTCGCATCGCCGCACACATACACGTGCGCACCGTCCTGCAGCCAACGCCACAGCCGGGCGCCGTGCTCGAGCATGCGGTCCTGCACGTAGATCTTCTGGCGCTGGTCGCGCGAGAAGGCCACGTCGAGGCGCGTGAGGAAGCCGTCTTCGTGCATGCCCACGAGCTCGTCGCGGTAGTAGAAGTCGCTCGCGGCATGCTGCTCGCCGAAGAACAGCCAGTTGCGGCCGGAGTGTCCGTCGGCGCGCCGGTCGTGCAGGAACGCGCGGAACGGCGCGACGCCCGTGCCCGGACCGATCATGATCATCGGGGTGTCGGCATCGGCGGGCGGCCGGAAAGCGGGCGATCGCTGCAGGTAGACGGGAGCCGCGAGTCCCTCGCCGTCGGCGAGGAACGTCGAGCAGACACCGCCGCGGGCGCGCCCGGCCTCGGTCTGGAAGCGCACCACCGACACGGTGAGCTCGACGGTGTCGCGATCCGTCTTGGGGCTCGAAGAGATCGAGTACTGGCGCGGCTGCAGACGTTTGAGCACGCCGGCCCATTCCGCGGCGGATGCCTGCACCGGGAAGTCACGCACCAGGTCGATCGCCTGCTGACTCCACAGGAACTGATCCAGCCGGCTCTTGTTCTCTCGCCGCAGCAGTGTCGCGAGCATGCCGTCGCCGCTGCGTTCGGCGACGAAGCGCACCAGATCGAGCGGCGTCTTGGTGATGTCCAGGCGCGTGCGCAGGGCGTCGGCGAACGTGCGCTCCTCGCCGTCGAGCTCGACGACGGCGCTCGGGGCGATGCCGGTGGCATCGAGCCACTCCGACACGACGGCGGGGGCGTTCGCGCACACCACCCCCAGCGAGTCGCCCGCCTCGTACGCTGCGCCCGAGTCGGCCAGGTCGAACGCGAAGCGCCGGACCTCCTTCTGCGACCCCGGTCCGCTCAGCAGGTCGTTGCGGACGAGCGCCGCGTGCACCGGGTTCGCGCGCGTGAACAGCCGCTTCGCGGGTGCGACAACCTCCGCCGACGCGGTGAGGGATGCCGGCGCCCCGGTGCCGGCATCGGCCAGGGTCGCCAGGAGCTGCGTCAGCCACGCGTCGCGCGGGGCGTCGGCATCGGGCTCGACGTCGAGGCGCTCCAGCAGGGCCGTCGCACCGAGCTCGCCGAGCCGCTCGTCGAGCCGGCGGCCGTGCCCGCAGAAATCGTCGTAGTTCGAGTCCCCCATGGCCAGCACGGCGTACTGCAGCCCCGACAGCTCCGGGGCGCCGTCGGCGTTGAGCTCATGCCAGAGGGCCGCCGCGTTGTCGGGCGGACCGCCGTCGCCGAAGGTCGAAGTGACCACGAGCAGACGGCGCACCTCGGTGAGGTCGGCGGCTCGCAGCTCGGCCATGCTGTGCGCCCGCGCGGGGATCCCCCGTGCGCCGAGCGCCGCGGTCGCCGCGGTCGCGAACTCCTCGGCGTTTCCCGTCTGCGAACCCCACAGCACCACGACCTCGTCCGCAGCTGCGGCCGCCGGCATCCGCTCTCCGCCGTCGGCAGCCGCCGCGCGCGAGTACGCGCCCGCGAGCACGCCGTCGAACCACGCCCGCACGAGCGGCCCGAGCGGGGCCTCGCGCGGCAGCACCGGCACCTCACCGGGCGTCGGCGACACCGTGCGCACCATCGACAGGAAGCCCGCGAGGTACGCGCCCTCGATGTCGGTGAGCTCGGGCGGGGTGAGGGCCGCCCCCGCGCCCGCCAGCGCGGCCTCGGCATCCGAGCCCTGCGCCGGGGTGGGCGCCGACCCGACGCGCCGCAGCGAGACGGCCGCGTATTTGAACTCGGGCTGGGCCGACAGCGGGTCGACGGCGTCGCTCGTCACGGCGTTGACCGTCACGTACTCGCCGTGCTCGTCGTTCCAGTGGAACGGGGCGAACAGGCCGCCCTGCTGCACCCGGTCGGTCACGACGGCGGGCACCACGAACCGGCCGCGCCGTGATGCGACCTCGACCAGGTCTGCGTCTGCGATGCCGTGCAGCTCGGCATCCACGGGGTGGACCTCCACGAACGGACCCGGGTGCAGCTTCGCGAGCTTCGCGACGCGCCCGGTCTTGGTCAGCGTGTGCCAGTGGTGCGCCAGCCGGCCGGTGTTCAGCACCCACGGGTAGTCGTCGTCGGGCAGCTCGGCAGGGTCGAGATGGGGCCTGGCCAGGAACTGCGCGCGCCGCGACGGTGTCGCGAACGCCAGCCGCGGCACCGTGCCGTCGGCCTCCACGTGCAGGGTCTGGCTGATCCCGTCGTTGCGATAGCGGATCGGATGCCGCACCTCGGCGTCGTCCGGCGGTGCCGGCCACTGCACCGACGTGCGGCGCAGCCGCTCGTAGGTGACGCCGCGCACGTCCCAGCCGGTCTGGGGGTTGAAGAACCCCCGGATCTCGTCGAACACCGCCTCGCTCGTGGCGAAGTCGAACCCGTCGTATCCCATCGCCCGGGCGATCTGGCAGATGGTGAGCCAGTCGGGCTGCGCCTCCCCCGGCGCCGGCACGATCTCCTTGACGAGCGTCATCGTGCGATCGCTGCTGACGCTCACGCCGTCGGCCTCCACCCACAGCGTCGCGGGCAGCACGACGTCGGCGTAGGCGGCGGTGGCCGTCTCGCCGTAGACGTCCTGCACGATGACCAGCTCCGCCGTCTCCAGCGCCTCGATCACGGTGCGGCGGTTGGCCACCGAGGCGACCGGGTTGCTGCAGATGATCCAGACGGCCTTGATCTCGCCCGCGGCGGCGCGGCGGAACATGTCGATCGTCCCCGCGCCCGACTCCGCGCGGATCGATCCGGGCGCGATGCCCCACTTCTCCTCGACGAACGCGCGGTCGTCGGCGCTGAACACGGCACGCTGGCCGGGCAGCCCCGGCCCCATGTAGCCCATCTCTCGCCCGCCCATCGCGTTGGGCTGGCCGGTCAGCGAGAAGGGACCGCTGCCGGGGCGGCAGATCGCGCCGGTCGCCAGATGCAGGTTGCAGATCGCGTTCGTGGACCACGTGCCGTGGGTGGACTGGTTCAGGCCCATCGTCCAGAGCGTCATCCACTCGCCGGCCTCGCCGATCCAGCGCGCCGCGGTGCGGATGTCGTCCTCGTCGAGTCCGGTCAGCTCGGCCACGCGGCCCGGCGGGTACTCCGCAAGCAGGTCGGGCATGTGCTCCCAGCCCTCGGTGTGCGCCGCGATGAACTCCTCGTCGATGTCGCCGGCCTCCACCAGGAGGTGCAGCAGGCCGTTCAGCAGCGCGAGGTCGGTGCCCGGGCGGATCTGCAGGAACAGGTCGGCGCGATCGGCGGTGGCGGTGCGCCGCGGATCGACGACGATGAGCTTCGCGCCCTGCTTGAGTCGGTCGGCCATCCGCAGGAACAGGATCGGGTGGCAGTCGGCGGCGTTCGACCCGATCACGAAGAACAGGTCGGCGCGGTCGAAGTCCTCGTACGATCCCGGCGGCCCGTCCGCGCCGAGCGACTGCTTGTACCCGGTGCCGGCCGAGGCCATGCACAGGCGCGAGTTCGACTCGATGTGGATGCCACGCAGGAATCCCTTGACCAGCTTGTTCGAGAGGTACTGCGCCTCCATGCTCATCTGACCCGACACGTACAGGGCGACGGCGTCGGGCCCGTGCTCGTCGACGATCGCGCGCAGGCGGGCGGCGGCATCCCTCACCGCGTCGGCGACCGGAGCCGGGATCGCCGGCTCCCCCCGCGCGGGGCGCACGAGGGCTGTCGTCAGCCGCCCGGGCGCCCGCATCAGCTCGGCGTGTGTCGCACCCTTGGTGCACAGCCGCCCGGCGTTCGTAGGATGCTCACGGTCGCCGGCGACCTTGGCGAGGGTGAGCGGATGCCCCGGCCCGGCGTGCGTGGCCGTGACCGCGATGCCGCAGCCGACGCCGCAGTACGAGCACACCGTGCGAACGGTCAGCCCCGTGGTCGCTGCAGTGCTCAGCGCGGTGGCGGATTCCCCCATGCCCTCCAGGCTCGGGCATGGAGGTTCCGAGGCGTGTCCCGCCGTGTTTCCCGCAGATCACATCTGCTGCACGCACGGGTCGCGGCTGCTGTGAAGCCGTCAGTCCTCGGTGTCGGTCGCGTCGGCCTGCGCGGTCTCGACGGGCGTCGCGTCGGCTGGCTCGTCGGCAAGATCCTCGAAGAGCCCGGGCGGCGGGGTCACCACGACGCGGCCGCCGGGGACGTCGACCTGGGGGACGATCGCCTTGACGAAGGGCACGAGCACCTCGTCGTCGCCGACGCGGACGATCAGCAGGTCCTGCGCGGGCAGGTGCTCGACGCGCGCGACACGGCCGATGACGGCGTCATCGCGCACGACGTCGAGTCCGACCAGCTGGTGGTCGTACCAGGCGTCCTCTTCGGCGGAGGCGTCCTGCGCGTCCTCGTCGATCCAGAGGATCGCGCGGATCAGCCCCTCCGCCGTGTCACGATCGTCGACGCCTTCGAAGAAGGCGACGGGGTGGCTGTTCATCCACCGGAAGTCGCGGACGGTCAGCGGCTTGCCGTGCCACGGCGATGACTCCGGCACCTGGAGGGTGAAGGTCGCCCCGGGGACGAAGCGCCCATCGGGATCGTCGGTGTACAGCTCCAGCTTGATCGCGCCCTTGAGTCCGTGCGCCTTCACGAGGCGCCCGACGCGCAGCTGGGTCTTGCCGACCGGCGGAACGGCGTTCACGGGCTTGCGGGCGTCCTCGCCCGATCCCGTGGTGTCTTCGCCTGCCACCTCAGTCGTCCGCCACGTCGACGCGCACGCGGCGGCCGTCGGCGAGGGCAGTGATGAGGGTGCGCAGGGCTTTGGCCGTGCGGCCGCCGCGCCCGATCACGCGACCCCGGTCTTCGGGGTGGACGTGCACCTCCAGCACGTCGCCGCGAGGCGACGCGCTGGAGTCGATGCGGACGTCGTCCGGGTGATCGACGATCCCCTTGACGACGTGTTCGAGCGCGGCGGCGAGCAACGGATTACTCGGCGGACTCGGCGGCCCCGTCGGCCGCGTCGGTCGCCTCGTCGGCGGGAGCCTCGGCGGGCTCCTCGGTCTTCTTCTCAGCCTTGGGCTTGACGACGGACTTCTTCGAGGCGTCGATCTCGAACGCGACCTTGTCTTCGCGGGTCTTCACCGTCGAGACGGCGTCCTTGTCGCCCTTGAACGTGCCCCAGTCGCCGGTCAGCTTGAGCAGCACGAGCACCTGCTCGGTCGGCTGCGCGCCGACACTCAGCCAGTACTGCGCACGCTCGGAGTCGACCTCGATGAACGAGGGCTCCTCGGTGGGGTGGTACTTGCCGATCTCCTCGATGACACGACCGTCGCGCTTGGTGCGCGAGTCGGCGACGACGATGCGGTAGTAAGGCGCGCGGATCTTGCCCAGGCGCTTGAGACGAATCTTGACAGCCACGATTCTCCTGAATGTGTGGAAGGGAACGAACCGGTCGCCTGGAGCGTGGGGTGCACACCCGGCGGAAGCTCAGAGGAGGAACAGCACGCTGGATAGAGGGTCGAGCGCATGTTCCGACCCTCTATTGTGCCAGACAGGACGACCCAGAACGAACCGAACCGGCGCGAGCGGACATTACAAGGCATGAACGACGATGACGTCGCGGACTGGCGAGCGCTGAGCGAGGGCGACCCTCGCGGCCTCGCGCGACTGTTCGACCGGCACAACGCACAGGTGTTCCGTCAGGCCGCGCGTCTGCTCACGATCCGCGAAGACGCGAAGGATGCCGTCATGATCGCGTTCTTCGAGCTGTGGCGACGGCGCGCATCGGTGCGGCTGGTCGACGGCTCTCCTTTGCCGTGGCTGCTGAACACGGTGTCGAACACGGCGCGGAATCTCGAGCGGTCAGGACGCCGCTATCGCGTGCTGCTGGGGCGAGTGGACCACCCGGCTGCCTCGGAGAGCGTCACGTCCGCGGACGAGACCGGCGTTCTCGCGGCACTGCGGCGCCTGCCCGAGAAGGAGCAGAGCGTGGTCGTGCTCACGATCATGCACGGCTATCGCGAGAGGGAGGCGGCTACCGCCCTGGGCATCCCGATCGGCACCGTCAAGTCGCGACTGTCGCGCGCGAGGTCTCGGCTGCGCGACGAGCTGGCACAGATGGAGGTGACGGGATGAACGATCAACTGACTCCCCGTGAGCACGACGACATGCGCGACCTGCTGCTGGCCGGGACGCAGCGCATCCGGCCCGCCTCCGCGCCCCGTGCGCGGATCGCGGCCGGCGCTGCCCTCGTCCTCGTCGCCGCGACGATCGGGGGCGTCGCAGCGACGGCTCAGTTCACGGCGCACCGGATCGAACAGCCGGTGGGCCCGAGCCCGAGCCCGAGCCCGACGCCGAGGGTGATCATTCCGTTCGATGCGGCTCACGCGCCCGAGGAAACCCCGCCGCTCGAGCCGTCCGGTGTCGGACAGGAGATCTGGACCCCTCACGGCGACGTGACCCGGCTGCCTGCGGCGTCTCCGCCCACTGCCGGCACGCATCTCGCGTTGCCGAAGGACCCCGTGCTGACGATTCGAGCCCTTCTCGGGCTGGGAGCATGGCTCGACGAGAACGGTTTCGACTCGGCGACCGCGCAGGGCTACCAGAGCGTATGGCGGGTCAGCCCCTGGACCGCCGAGCTCGCCGACGGCAGCGGGACGTGTCTGCTCATGAGGGCCGACTACGCGGGCGGCGGCTGGTCGGAGGCCGTCTGTGACGGCCCGGGCGCCCCCGCGGTGATCGAGCGTGAGGTCGACGGTCGACTGCTCAGATTCACGGTCGACGGCGACGTCGTCGACGTCTACGCCATGCCCGGCTGAACCCGGAGCGCACGATGTGCGCCGACGCCTGACATCGTGCGTCGCGAACCCTCGGTGTTGCGGCATCCGCGTGCCAAACTGTGCGCATGACGGAGCCTTTCGCGACATCCGCCCGCTCGTCGGTGGGACTCGAGTGGGAGCTCATGCTCGCCGACCAGGCGACGGGCGACCTCGTGCCCGAGGGCCCGGCTCTGCTCGCGGCCCTCGAAGAGGACTCCTCGCTCGAGCGCTACACCGTCACCGGCGAACTGCTGACGAACACCGTCGAGGTCACGAGCGGCATCGGCGACACCGTGGCCGCCGCGGTCGACGACATCGCCGACGCGATCGCCGCCGTGCGCACCTACACGGATCCGCACGGCGTCGACCTGCTGTGCGCGGGCAGCCACCCGTTCGCCCAGTGGTACGACCAGAGCGTGACCGACAAGACGCGCTACCACAAGCTCATCGAGCGCACCCAGTGGTGGGGACGCAACATGATGATCTGGGGCATCCACGTGCACGTCGGCGTCGAGGACGTCAACAAGGTGTTCCCGATCATCAACGCCCTCGCGGTGTACCTGCCGCACCTGCAGGCGCTGTCGGCGTCGAGCCCGTTCTGGGCCGGCGAGCGGACCGGCTATGCGTCCAACCGCGCGCTCGTGTTCCAGCAGCTGCCGACCGCGGGACTGCCCTGGCCGCTGCAGGACTGGAGCGAGTTCGAAGGCTACCTCGACGACATGGTCGGCACCGGCGTCATGCGGGACGCGACCGAAGTGCGGTGGGACATCCGCCCCGCCCCCCGCTGGGGCACCATCGAGGTGCGCGCGTGCGACGGGATGTCGACGCTTCCGGAGCTGGCCGCGGTCGCGGCCCTCGTCCAGGTGCTCGTCGAGCGCTTCTCGCGTCGCCTCGACGAGGGTCTCCCGCTGGATACGATCCAGCCCTGGTTCATCCGCGAGAACAAGTGGCGCGCCGCCCGCTACGGGCTCGACGCCCGCGTCATCGTCGACCACGCGGGCACGCAGCGGCCGGTCGCCGAGCACCTGCGCGAGACGCTCAGCGAGGTCGCCGACATCGCCGTCGAACTCAAATGCGCCCGCGAGCTCGCCGGCATCCAGGCGATCCTCACGGACGGCGCCAGCTACGCGCGCCAGCTGGCGATCGCCGACGCCGCCGACGGCGACCTGCGCGAGGTCGTCAGGCACCTCGTGGGCGAGTTCCGCTCCGGTCCGACGCTGCGCGAGCACCTCGCGAGCCTCGGACACTGAGTCGACCCGGCAGAACAGACAGATCGCCTGTGATCAGTGGATGCCGCGACCGCCGGCATCCGTCACGAGGGCGTCAGCCGCGGCCGAGCATCTTCTGCAGCTCGGCGAGGTCCGCCTCCGTGGGCGCGCCCTTCGCTCCACCGCCGAGGCCGAAGCCCGACCCCGTCGGTGTCGGCGCCTCGGCTGCGATGCCGGCGTTCTCGGCGGCGCGCTTGGCGGGGTTGCCCGACCGCGAGCCCTTGGCCTTCTGCTGCTTGCCGCGCTTGGACGACGCTCCCGGCCGGGCGCCGGGCATCGGGCCCATGCCGGGGATGTTGGGCATGCCTCCGCGCGCGACGGTCTTCATCATCTTGGCGGCCTGGTCGAAGCGCTGCACGAGCTGGTTGACGTCGGTGACGGTCATGCCAGAACCGCGCGCGATGCGCAGGCGCCGCGAGCCGTTGAGGAGCTTGGTGTTGCGTCGCTCGGCCGGCGTCATCGAGCGGATGATCGCCTCGGTGCGGTCGATCTCGCGCTCGTCGAAGTCGTCGAGCTGCTGCTTCATCGAGCCCATGCCCGGCAGCATGCCGAGCATCTTCTTCATCGAGCCCATCTTGCGCATCTGCTGCATCTGGGCGAGGAAGTCCTCGAGCGTGAACTGCTCGGTCGCAAGCTTCTCGGCGACCTTGAGCGCTTCCTCCTCGTCGAACGCCTGCTGCGCCTGCTCGATGAGGGTGAGGATGTCACCGAGGTCGAGGATGCGCGACGCCATACGGTCGGGGTGGAACGCCTCGAGGTCTTCCAGACCCTCGCCCGTCGACGCGTAGATGATCGGACGCCCGGTCACCGACGCGACCGACAGCGCGGCGCCGCCGCGCGCATCGCCGTCGAGCTTCGAGAGCACGACGCCGGTGAAGTCGACACCGTCCTGGAAGGCCTTGGCAGTGTTGACGGCATCCTGTCCGATCATCGCGTCGATGACGAACAGCACCTCGTCGGGATCCGTCGCCTTCCGGATGTCGGCGGCCTGCTTCATGAGCTCGGCGTCGACGCCCAGGCGTCCGGCGGTGTCGATGATGACGACGTCGTGCTGCTGGCGCCGCGCGACCTCGACGCCGTCCTTGGCGACCTTGACCGGGTCTCCGACGCCGTTGCCCGGCTCGGGGGCATAGATCGCGGCGCCGGCGCGCTCGGCGACGACCTGCAGCTGGTTCACGGCGTTCGGGCGCTGCAGGTCGGCCGCGACCAGGAGCGGCGTGTGGCCGTCCTTCGCGAGCTGACGCGAGAGCTTGCCGGCGAACGTCGTCTTGCCCGAGCCCTGCAGGCCCGCGAGCATGATCACGGTCGGCGGGTTCTTGGCGAACTGCAGGCGGCGCTGCTCGCCACCGAGGATCGCGACGAGCTCCTCGTTGACGATCTGCACGACCTGCTGGGCGGGGTTGAGTGCTCGGCTGACCTCGTCGCCGAGGGCGCGCTCGCGCACCTTCGCGGTGAACTCCTTGACGACGGGCAACGCCACGTCGGCGTCGAGCAGCGCGCGCCGGATCTCGCGGACCGTGCCGTCGACGTCCGCGGGCGTGAGCTTGCCCTTGGTGCGGAGGTTGCGGAAGGTCTCGGTGAGCCGGTCGGAGAGAGTGCCGAAAGTCGCCATGATGCCCCGATTCTACGCGAGCCCTTGCCTCGCCCGCGCCGAGTCCGCCACGCCCCTCGGCCCGGATTCGGCAATCTGCCCGCCGTCGGACGAACGCTCGCGACACCACCGGTTCTCGGCAGATCTCCGAGCCCGAAGGGATGCCGCGCCTCGGTGATCTGCCAGGACTCGGTCGTTCTCACGCGGCGGGTCCGAAAGTCGGCACATCGCCGAATTTCGGACGGGCGCCCTCTGCGCGTGACTCACGGGATGGACGCGACGGCGCCGAGAGCTGCGCGCAGTTCCTTCTTGGCCCTCGCGTACCGGCCGCGGGCGGTGGATGCCGGCATGCCGAGCACTTCCGCGGCCTCGGCGATCGTGAACCTCTCCCAGTGCACGAGGCGCACGAGCTCCGCCGTCTCAGGCTCGAGACGGGCGATCGCGTCGCGCACCTCGGCACCGTCGTCGGCCGCCGGCGCCACCGTCGTGCGCGACGGGTCGAGACGGATGCGGTCGGCCAGGGCCCACCGGCGACGCTCGCCGCGCGCGTGATTGAGGACTGTGGCGCGCGCGATGCCGAACAGCCACATGCGGGCGCGCTCGTGGTCGACCGGAAGCTCCCGCACCCGCCGCCACGCGACCACCATCGTCTCGCCCAGCAGGTCGGGCGCATCGTCGAGACCGGCACGGCGCTGCAGGTAGGCGAGCAGATCGGAGGATGCCGCACCCAGCGCCGCGGTCAGACGCGCGTCCTCGCGGCTCACGAGCCGGCACCCGGGACGTACGGTTCCCCGTTCTCGTCGAAGCACTGGATCTGGCTCATGCCCGCGCTGCCCGCGAAGCGGGCGTCGGCCGGGTCGATCCCGTGACGTTGCAGCTCCTCGCTTTCGAGATCAGAGACGACGAGCTCCCACACGATCCACTCACGCCCCCACCGACGGTGCTCCGCCTCACCGGGCGGCAGCGTGTCCCACGTCTCGCCCGGCTCCAGCATCGGCGCGTCGGTGATCCCGGTGTGATCGGCGATCGTCTGATCCATATGCGCTCGCGCTGCCGCGACGACATCGGTCGTCCGGTGCCATTCGTCGAGGACACGGTTCGCGTCTGCGACGAACGTCGGATCCGCCCCGCCCGTCATCGGAGCGAAGCGCAGTTCGCAGTCGAAGCCGGACTCCATCCTGAATGACACGGCTCTGACCGAGTCCTGCAACTTCGGGTTCCAGTTGAACCCGTCCGTCGCCACCGCGACCCCCGCGCCGCCGACGAGAAGCAGGGCGAGCGCGCCGGAGGCGATCGCGACGCGCCGACGAGATGGGCGCCCTTGTCTGGACGCCGCGTTCATCATCGCGCGCAGGTCGGCAGCGTCGGCTGCACGCGTCACGGGAGCCGAGCGGTCGAGGAGCTCGTCCAGCGGGTCGGGGGTCATGTCGCCTCCAGCGTCGGGGATGTTCTACCCCGTACCTGTCCGGCAGAGCGCCGAATGTCCGCGCGCGACGCTATTCCGCGTCGCCGAGCTCCTGGAAGAGGGTGAGCTGGAGCCCTGCCGGCCCCCGCAGGCGCGCGTTGAGCGAGCGCCACGGCGTCTGGCGCGCGGATGCCTCCAGCACGGCTCCCCCGTCGACCGAGCGTTCGACGGCCCCGGCCGTGTCGTCGACCTCCAGCGCGAGCCGGATCTGGTCGCTCGGGGCGTCGCCGTCGGTCTCGACGCGGTCGATGAACGCCACCTGCGCCGGGTTCGACAGCTCCAGCGTCGCTCGACCGGCGTCGAGGATCGCGACGCGCGCACCGCCTTCTGCTTCGTACGCCTCTGCCTGCGGCATCCCGACGACGTCCCGGTAGAAGGCGAGTGCCTCGTCGAAGTCGCCGGCTGTGGCGACGACCCGCAGCTGCCGCACCTGTCCGGACGGCAGCGGCTGCACCGCCGCGGCGGCGTCCGCCGCGCGGGAGAGGAATCGTGAGAGCGACGTGCGACCGGCGCCGTCGTGCGCCCACGCCTCGATCGCGACGAGCACCGCGCCGCCCCAGGCGGCACCCGCGACCTCGGCCCGGATCCGGTCGGCTCCGCCTCGGGCGAACCGTGCGGCCGCGGCGCGTGCCACCCGGGACCGCCGCAGGGCGGCGTCGCGCTCGTACTCGGCCTCGATGCCCATGGCCGTCGCGTTGACGATGCCCAGCGCCAGGCTGTCGGGCGCGAAGTCGGTCGCGATGGCCTCGGCCTCGCGGCGCACGGCGGTGGCGGCATCCACCCCGTCATCGGCGGCGAGATGCGCCTCGAACGCGGCGAGACGCTCATCCAGGCCCGCCCACAGCACATCGGATTTGGAGGCGAAGTAGTTGAAGAAGCTCGACCGGCTGACACCGGCGCGATTCGCGATGTCGACGATCGACGTCTGCTCGTAGCCCTGCTCCAGGAACAGCTCGCATGCCGCCTCGGCTATCGTCTCCCGCGACGACGCCTTGGGGCGCCCCGCGCGCGGCTCGGTGGACATGAAGCCACCCTATGACGCGCGCGCGATGCGCTCCCGCTCCCATTCCTGGGCGATGACGGTCGCGGCCGCGTGATCGCCCTCCGGTACGACCACGATGAGCCGATGGTCATGGTCGCTGTACTGCACGAGGATGTGGATGCCGGCATCGCCGAGCCGCACGCTACGCCCGGCATCCGACACGGTCACCGCATGTATTGTTGGACCGAATCCAGCAATCGCCACGAGCGAGCGCGTCAGAGCGAAGGAGCACGATGCTCGAGATCCAGACCGTCGGCCTCTCCCCCGACTACGTCCCCTACCTGGACGGCTGGGAGCTGCAGCGCCGCATCCATGCCGAGGTCGTCCTGGGCACTCGCCCCGACACCCTTCTCCTGCTCGAGCACGAAGCGGTCTACACCGCCGGAGCGCGCACCGCGAAGCACGAGCGGCCCACCGACGGTACTCCCGTCGTGGACGTCGACCGCGGCGGCAAGATCACCTGGCACGGACCCGGCCAGCTCGTGGGCTACCCGATCGTGCGCCTGCACGAACCGGTCGACGTCGTCGCCCATGTGCGACGCCTGGAGGGCCTGCTCATCGACGCACTCGCCGTGCACGGCGTCGAGGGCTATCGCGTCGAGGGCCGCAGCGGCGTGTGGGTGCGTCGCCCTCTCGGTGAGGACAAGGTCGCCGCCATCGGCGTGCGCGTCCAGCGCGGCGTGACGATGCACGGCTTCGCACTCAACTGCGACAACACGCTCGCCGGGTTCCGCGGGATCATCCCGTGCGGGATCACGGATGCCGGCGTCACGACGATCAGCGAGATCGTCGGGGCCGATATCGCCCCGCGTGACGTGATCGGCACCGTCAGCCGCGTGTTCGAGGCCGAGTACGCGGGCGTGAACGCATGAGCGCCTGCGGCACCGGCACCACGACGAACGCCGGCGTGACGGCATCCGGTCCCTCCGCGGCACCCGACGGACGCAAGCTCCTGCGCCTGGAGGTGCGCAACGCGCAGACCCCGATCGAGCGCAAGCCGGAGTGGATCAAGACCAAAGCCAGGATGGGCCCGGAGTACCAGGCGCTGCACTCGCTGGTGAAGACCGAAGAGCTGCACACCGTGTGCCAGGAGGCGGGGTGCCCCAACATCTACGAGTGCTGGGAGGACCGCGAGGCCACGTTCCTCATCGGCGGCTCACAGTGCACGCGCCGCTGCGACTTCTGCCAGATCGACACCGGCAAGCCCGCGGACTACGACACCGACGAGCCGCGCCGCGTCGCCGAGAGCGTCGTGCGCATGAACCTGCGCTATGCGACCGTCACCGGCGTCGCCCGCGACGACCTCCCCGACGGCGGGGCGTGGCTGCACGCCGAGACGGTGCGGCAGATCCACGCCATGAACCCGAACACCGGCGTCGAGATCCTCGCGACCGATTTCAACGGCGACCCCGCCCTGCTCGGCGAGGTGTTCGACAGCCGTCCCGAGGTGTTCGCGCACAACGTCGAGACGGTGCCTCGCATCTTCAAGCGCATCCGGCCTGCGTTCCGCTACGAGCGCTCGCTCGACGTGCTGACACAGGCCCGTGACGCCGGACTCATCACGAAGTCGAACCTCATCCTCGGCATGGGCGAGGAGCCGGAGGAGGTCGTGCAGGCGCTGCAGGACCTGCACGAGGCCGGCACCGACATCATCACCATCACGCAGTACCTGCGGCCCTCGCCTCGTCACCTCCCGGTGGCGCGGTGGGTCAAGCCGCAGGAGTTCGTCGAGTTCAAGGAAGAGGCCGAGCGCATCGGCTTCCTCGGCGTGCTCGCCGGACCCCTCGTGCGCTCGTCCTACCGCGCCGGAAGACTGTGGGCGCAGTCGATGCTGTCGAAGGGACGCGAGATCCCCTCGCACCTCGCGCACATCGCCGAGGACGTGCACGTCGACCGCGGCTTCGCGCAGGCGGTCTGAACCCGGACCCCCCGGACCGGCAGGCGGGACGGTTCAGTCGGCGCTCGTGACCGACTGGACCGCCCCGTCAGAGTCGAGGTTCACCAGCAGCACGTCATCCGTGGCGTCGGGGTCGAGCGCGTACTCGAGCACCGCGAACGGGTCGGAGCCGCCGTGCTCGTCGGCCAGGATCGTCATGCTCATGAGCTGCAGCGAGCGGATGACGTCCATGTGCACGTCGCCGGAGATGTCGACGAGGGCGTCCTCGATCGCCTCGCCGAGCGCCTCCTGCTGCTGCAGGATGTACTCGGTCACCTCGCTGGTGCGATCGTTCAGCTCGTTCACCATCGCGTTGCGCGCACTCAGGTCGATGGCCTCCAGCGACGAGATGAGCGCTGCGGCGACGTCGAGTGCCGCGGGCGAGACGTCGTCCTGATCGGGCGCGGTGAGGTCGACCGTGACGGACTGATCCCCCAGTTCGACGTTCTCCGACCAGAAGATCGATCCGTCGGGGCCCGACTCGAGGAGTCCGAAGTAGTCGTGCTCGATCGCCATGCCCCCATGAAACCGCACCGAGAGCATCGGCGAAAGCCCGGACACGCCGTCGCGGCGAACCGGACGGAGCCTTCGACGGTCAGTCGACGAGGGATGCCGCGAACACGTGCGGCGTGAAACCCGTGAGGTCGCCGATGCCCTCGCCCTGCCCGAGGAGCTTCACGGGAATGCCGGTGCGCTCCTGCACGGCGAGAACGAAGCCGCCCTTGGCCGACCCGTCGAGCTTCGTGAGCACGAGCCCGGTCACGCCGGCATGCTCCAGGAAGGCCTGCGCCTGCATGACGCCGTTCTGACCCGTGGTCGCGTCCAGCACCAGCAGCACCTCGCTGATCGGCGCCTGCTTCTCGATCACACGGCGGATCTTGCTGAGCTCGTCCATGAGCCCGCCCTTGGTGTGGAGCCGGCCTGCGGTGTCGACGAGCACGATCTCGGTTCCGGTGCTCTTGGCGTACTCGATGGTCTGGAACGCGACGGATGCCGGATCCTGGCCCTCCTGCTGCGGCCGGACGATCGCCGCCCCGCCCCGCTCGGCCCACGTGGCGAGCTGATCGACGGCGGCCGCACGGAAGGTGTCGGCTGCGCCGACCACGACCGAACGGCCGTAGCGCTGCAGGAACTTGGCGAACTTGCCGATCGTCGTGGTCTTGCCGACGCCGTTGACGCCGACGACCAGCACGACGGCGGGACGCTCGGTCAGCCGCAGCGTCGTGTCGAACTTCGCGAAGTGCTCCTCGAGGGTCTCCTTCAGCATCCGCTGCAGATCCCTCGGGTCGGTGGTGCGGAACCGCTCGACCTTCTCACGCAGCTCGTCGACGATCCGCTCGGTGATGTCGGGGCCGAAGTCCGCCGTCAGCAGCGCGCTCTCCAGGTCCTCCCAGGTGTTCTCGTCGATCGTGGGTTTGACGAACATGCCGCGCAGCGCGCGGCCGAGCGACCAGGAGCTCTCTGCCATGCCTCCAGCCTAGAGGCGGGCGTGCGACGGCCCGACCGCCACACGTCCCGCCGGCCGAGCGCCATGCGCAGGGGATCTACTGCAGCGGGACGATCATGGCCGCGAGGCCGTCGCCGAGAAGCGTGTCGAGCTCCGCCGTCGCATCCTGGCCGGACGGGCACTGGACGCCGAGGTAGATGCCGCCGCCCACCGAGCCGATCATGCGCGCGGTGTCGAGCCACGTGGTGCCGTCGTCGCTGGAACTGGTGATGCTGCGTGCGTCGACCGTGCCCGACGGCGACAGCGGGATCACGTCGTCGTAGGCGTACTGCGCGACGTCGTCGCCGGTGACCGCGTCGCCGTCGCCGGTCAGCACGATCGCGAGCATGGCGTCACTGAGCGCGCTGTCATCCAGCGACGTGTCGAGATCGGTGATGGTGCCCTGGTAGAACGTGGCGACACAGCCGGTACGCGTGTCGGTGTACCCCCAGCTGCCGTTGCCGTCGTCGGCTGCACTCACGGTGTAGTTCGAGTCCGTCATGAACGGGTCGGTCCACTGCAGCGTCATGGTCGCCGCGTCGAACTCGACGTCGAACGGCAGGTCGCCGACGCCGGTCTGGTCCGTCGTGGTCTCGTCGTCGCTCGTCGACTCGTCCGACGGGGACTGGGACCCTTCAGCGGGGCCGACGATCGTGGGCATGGGCAGGGCACAGCCGGCGAGCGTCACCGCGCCGACGATCAGGATGCCGAGGCCGGCGGCCGAGCGGAGGAGGCGGGTCATGCGTGAAACCTATCGTCGAGAGGTGGTGGGGTGGATGTGGTGGATGCCGTCACGCGACGCGTTCCCCGACGCGCTGGCCGACGACGGCCGACACGCCGTCCTGGCGCATCGACACGCCGTACAGGGCGTCGGCGATCTCCATCGTGCGCTTCTGGTGCGTGATGACGATGAGCTGGCTCGACACCCGCAGCTGCTCGAACACGCCGAGCAGTCGCCCGAGGTTCGCGTCGTCGAGGGCGGCCTCGACCTCGTCCAGGATGTAGAACGGGCTCGGTCGGGCCTTGAAGATGGCGGTGAGCAGCGCGACCGCGGCAAGCGAGCGTTCGCCGCCCGACAGCAGCGACAAGCGCTCGATCTTCTTGCCCACGGGGCGCACAGACACTTCGATGCCCGTCGTGAGGGGCGAATCGGGGTCGGTCAGTGAGATCGATCCGGTGCCTCCCGGGAACAGGATGGGGAACACCTCGCCGAACGCGATCTTCGTGTCTTCGAACGCCGCCAGGAAGATCGTCTGCATGCGCTCGTCGAGCTCCTCGATGATCGTCAGCAGGTCCTTGCGAGTCTGCGTCAGATCGGCGAGCTGCTCCGTCATGAACTTGTGGCGCTGTTCGAGCGCCGCGAACTCCTCGAGCGCGAGCGGGTTGACCCTGCCGAGCTGCGCGAGCTTGCGCTCGGCCTCCTGAAGGCGTCGACGCTGGCGTGTTCGATCGAACGCGACAGCCTCCGCACGATCACCGGCCGCGACCTCGGACGACGCGTCGTCGTCTGCTCCCGACCCCTCCGCCGGCGCCGCCGTCAGCATATCGTCAGCGGGGATCGGCTGGTCAGGTCCATATTCCGAAACCAGAATATCCTCGTCGAGGCCGAGCTCGGACTGCACCCGCTCCAGCAGACCGGTGACGTGCAGGCGCTTCTCGTGGATCTGCAGCTCGAGGCTGTGCACGTTCTCGGTGATCCCCGCGAGACGCTCGCGGACCGACGCCTCCTGGGCACGCAGTCCGGCGAGTTCGGTCGTCAGCGCCGTGCGCGCTGACTCCGCGGCGGAGAGCTCGGCGCGGGCCTGGGCGAGCGAGCGGTCGACCGAATCGATCACGGCGGGCAGCTGCCCGGTCACGCCGGCGGCGATCTCCCGCTGCGCCCGTCTGACCACCGCACGTCTGGCCGCCTCTGCCGCGGCCTCCTTCTCGCGCTCGCGCTGCCGTTCGAGGGCGACGACGCGGGACTCGCCCGCACGGATGCGCTCGCGGAGCGTCTCGACGTCCAGGCGCGAACGCATCTCACCGTCGCGTGCCTCGTCGAGCGCGGCCAGCATCCCCTCGCGCGCCGAGGCGTCGAGGATCGGCCGTGGCGCCTCGAGGGCGGTGGTGAGCTGCTCCTCGGCGGTCCGCGCCGATCCCTCGGCCTCTTCGACCGCTGTCGTCGCCTGGGCGAGCCCCGCCTCGAGGCGTTCGCACTCGGCGACCGCCGCCTCGTGGCGCACGGTGGCCCGGTTGAGCTGTTCGGCATGCGCGGCCAGTGCCGCGTCGTGCTCGCGGAGCGTCGTCAACGCGGTCTTCGTGCGCTGACGGGCCGACTCCAACGATCGCGACGCCTCCGACAGCTGCGCGCGCAGCGTGTCGGCGACCGCGGTGACCTCGTCGCGGCGCTCGGCTGCGGCATCCCTCTCCGCCAGCAGCTCCAGGCGCGAGCGGGAGGCGCCGGCGCCGGCACGCAGCGAGTATTCGGTGTACACCTCGCCGCGGCGCGTGACGACCGTGACCGGTCCGCCCAGGTCGGCGTTCGCGAGGGCCGGCCCGGCCGCCCGCGCGGCGTCGAGGTCGTCGGCCACGACGACGTACGACAGCAGGCCCAGCACCCCTTCGGGCGCTGTCACGACCTCGCGTGCCGGGACCACGCCGACGATCTGCGGGAACGGCGGACGCATCATTCCCGCGCCGGCGATCACGATGTCGACGACGCCGGCATCCGCATCGCGGACCGCCGCGGCGACCGTGAACGCACTCGCGCGGTCCTCGACCAGCACTCCCTCGGCGAGCGGTCCGAGCACCGCGGCGATCGCGGCCTCGAATCCCGGCCTGACCTGGACCGCGTCACCGACGAGGCCCCGCACGCCCTCAAGCCCCTGGGCGATGAGCGACGACGCGCCGTTCTGCACGTCGAGCGCCCGGCTGAGCGCGGCGGTCTGGGCCGTCAGCGCCTCCCGCTCCCGCTCGGCCGCATGCAGCCGCTCGCGGAAGGTCGCCACCGCCGTCTCGGCGTCGGCTGCGTCCCGCTGCGCCGTCTCGTACTCGGCGGCATGATCGGCAGATGCCTCTTCGGGCATCAGATCCGGATCCACCCCGGCGAGGATCTGCTCGGCCTCGCTGCGCCGCGCGAGCGCCGCATCCAGGGCCTTCTGCTGGCGGTCGACCGCGGTGCGCACGGCGGCCAGCGCGGATGCCGCGGCCTCGGCCGTTCCGCGCAGCGCCGTGATCCGCATGTCGTGCTCCGACACCAGTGCGCTCTGCGCCGCGATGTCGACATCGAGCGCGTCGAGTTCGGCCCGTGCACGCATCACGTCGCGTGAGGCCTCGGCCGCGGCATCCTGAGCGGCACCCAGTCCGTCGGACACCTCGTCGATCTCGGCGCGCGCCTCGTCGATCATCGCCTGCGACACGGTGGTGAGCTCGATGCGCTCCTCGTCCTCGGCGTCGCCCAGCAGGGCCAGCCGCTGGCCGGCCAGGGCGTACAGGCCGCGCAGCCGCTCCTGCACCCGCTCGAGCCCGAAGGCCACCCGGCGCGCCTGATCGACGGCCTCGGAGCGCTGGTCGTCCTCGAGCTGCTCGATGCGCACCCTCGTGTTGTCGAGCCGCTCCTGCAGCACGAGACGCTCGGCGTGCCGTTCGTGCTCGGTGTGCGTGTGCGACGCCAGCTCCTCGCGCAGACCGACCAGTTCGTCGGCGAACAGCCGGGCCTTCGCGTCGCGCACGACCGCGGCGATCGTGGCCGCCTCGCGAGCGATCTCGGCCTGACGGCCGAGCGGTTTCAGCTGTCGGCGCAGCTCTCCCGCCAGATCGCTCAGACGTGTCAGGTTGGCCTCCATCGCGTCGAGCTTGCGGAGGGTCTTCTCCTTGCGGCGACGGTGCTTGAGGATGCCGGCCGCCTCCTCGATGAAGCCGCGGCGGTCTTCCGGCGTCGCCGCGAGCACGCTGTCGAGCCGGCCCTGTCCGACGATCACGTGCATCTCGCGGCCGAGGCCGGAGTCGCTCAGCAGCTCCTGCACGTCCAGCAGACGACAGGACTCGCCGTTGATGGCGTACTCGCTGGAGCCGTTGCGGAACAGCGTCCGGCTGATCGTCACCTCGGAGTACTCGATGGGCAGGGCTCCGTCGGCATTGTCGATCGTCAGCTGCACCTCGGCACGCCCGAGCGGTCCGCGCGTCGCGGTGCCGGCGAAGATGACGTCCTCCATCTTGCCGCCGCGGAGTGTCTTCGCGCCCTGCTCCCCCATCACCCACGCGAGTGCGTCGACCACGTTCGACTTGCCCGAGCCGTTGGGGCCGACGATGCAGGTCACGCCGGGTTCGAGTGCGAAGGTCGTCGGCTGCGCGAACGACTTGAACCCTTTGAGCGTCACGCTCTTCAGGTGCATGGGTGCGCCTCTCCCCCGGTCATTACCCGCCTACGCTACCGGAGCGCAACCCCGGATCCCGAGAGACGAGCCGGGGATGATCGGATGCCGCGACACGCCATGCGCGGATCGAATCTGCGAATTCGCTTGACGCGGACAGCCGAACCGCGCTAGCGTCACTTTCCGCGTCTGAAGTCGAGAAAGGAGGTCCACCGATGATGATCAACAACAACACTGGAGTCGCCGCCCGTGATGGCGGAGCGACTCGTGCGTTCGCGTCGGGGACCGTCTCCTTCGGCGCTGTGCTGAGCGGCCGCTTCCCCGCCGCCATCTGATCCCCGCAGGGGACGAGTCTGCCCTCCGGGGCGCGACGACCGTCTGCTGCGCCGCACCCGCGACCGGGTGCTGAGCGCTCTCCCCCTGCCTCCCTCCCGTCGTGCTGCGGTACGACATCCCCGCCATCGGCGCCTGCCGACGGCATCCCTCCTCCTATCGGAAGAAGAACCATCATGAGTACACTCCTCGCGCCGCAGCGCCAACCGGGCCCGCCCGATACGCTGCGGCTTCCGAGCCGCGACGACCGCATCTCGCTGGTGGACCGCCTCGCGCTGCACCTCGGTCTGCGTCTGCTCCTGTGGAGCACGCGCACCCCCCGGCTCGCAGACTCCCGCGACCGGCACAGCGATGCATTCCGCCGACAGGAAGACGCCGCACAGCGCGAACGCGCCTATGTGCGCGGTGTGATCCTGTCACGCGGCCTGTGATCGTCTTCGGGTCCGCCGCCCGCTCCCGGGCGGCGGACCCCCACCCGCTTCACCGCCTTCCACACAGCAAGGACACAACGACATGAGCACGATCACGGGACTCGAGTTCCGCCCGCTCGTCATCCCCGCCTCCATCGATGCAGGCGATGCCACCGAATTCGTGGAGATGGTCCGCGTCCGCAATGAGATCTACCTCGAGATCTCCGGGCACGGCGACGAGGCCATCACCCCCGACGAGCTGCTCCCCCACTACCGCCCGACCGAGTACTCGACGCGGCACTCCTGGATCGTGGTCGAGCAGGGCGAGGTGATCGGACGCATCGGCGTCGACATCCCCCACGAAGAAGGCTCGAACGAGGCGTTCTGGCTCATCGAACTGCTGCGCCGCACGTGGAGTCGGGGCATCGGCTCGGCCGCATACGAGCTCGTCGAGCGCACCGCCCGCGACAACGGCCGTGCCGTCCTTCAATCGTGGGCCGAGCACCCGGCCGCGGACGGACCGCGGCTCGCGCCGCCCACGGGCTTCGGCTCGATCCCCGAGGACCACATCGCACGGTTCTACCTGCGTCACGGGTACACGCTGGAGCAGGTCGAGCGCGGCAGCGCCTTCGACCTCACCGGCTCCTTCGGCGAGGTCGAGCGCCTGCTGGCCGTCGCCGAGGCCGCCTCGGGCGACTACCGCCTCGTGCAGTGGTTCGCACCGACCCCCGCTGAGCACGTCGACGGCTACGCGTGGATGAAGTCCCGCATGTCCACCGACACCCCGTCCGGTGCCATGGAGTTCGCCGAAGAGGCCTGGGATGCCGCGCGCATCGCCGAGCACGACGCGAAGTACACCGACGCGGGGCGCACGCTGCTGGTCACCGCCGCGCAGCACATCGCCACCGGCGAGTTGTGCGCGTTCAACGAACTGGTCATCGGGAAGGACCGGACCGAGGCGACCCATCAGGAGGACACGCTCGTCCTGAAGGAGCACCGCGGCCACAAGCTCGGCACGCTCGTCAAGTGCGCCGGGCTGCTCGCCTGGCGCGACGTGGCACCCGCCTCGCCGCGCGTCATCACCTACAACGCAGAGGAGAACCGACCCATGCTCGACATCAACGAGGCGATCGGCTTCGCGCCGATCGCCTACGACGGCGCGTGGAAGAAGGTGCTCGATGACTGACCTCGCCCGTGACGTCGTCACGATCAGCCCCGTCGTCGTCCCGCAGACGCTCGACGCCTCCGATGCCCGCGTGTTCGTCGAGATGGTGCGGATCGCCAACGCGGTCTGCCTCCACGACGCCGGTCACGACTACCTGCGCGAAGAGCCCGAAGAGATGTTGGGCTTCTGGCAGGATCAGTCCGACTGGACCCAGCTCGGCTTCGCCGCGCTGCGCGAAGAGACCGTACTCGGCGTGGTCAAGATGATGATCTCGAATCAGCCCGACGTCAGCTCGATCGAGTTCGACCTCATGGTCGACCCGCCGTACCGCGGTCAGGGCGTCGAGCAGCCGCTGCTCGCCGAGGTCGAACGGGAAGCGCGCGAACGCGGGATCGCCACGATCCAGACCTGGACGCTGCACCGGCCGGACGCCGCCGGCGAACGGCTCGAGTCTCCCACCGGCTGGGGATCGATCCCCGCGGATGCCGAGGCGCGACGGCAACTCGCCGACGGGTTCACCCTGCAGCAGGTCGAGCGCAACAGCGTCTTCGACCTGACCGGTGACTTCTCGCTCGTCGAGCGCATGCTCGCCGAGGCCGAGGCCGAGGCGGCCGCGGGCGACGACTACCGCACGATCACGTGGACCTCGCCGACACCGCCGGAGTACCTGGACGGCTTCGCCTACACGCTGGCCCGGATGTCGACGGACGCGCCCCAAGGCGGGCTGGTCGTCGACGAGCAGCACTGGGACGCGGCGCGCGTGCGACGACGCGACGCCCGGCTGAAGGCGCAGGGCCTGACGGTCTCGGTTGCCTCGGTGCTGCACATGCCCACCGGCCGCATCGCGGCGTACAACGAGCTCGTCCTCGCGGAGGATCCGGCCGGCGCCACGCAGCAGTACGGCACCCTCGTCGTGAAGGAGCACCGCGGTCACCGACTCGGCACGATCGTGAAGTGCGCGAATCTGCTCCGCTGGCGAGGGATCGCGCCGCAGTCGCCGCGGGTGTCGACGTTCAACGCCGAGGAGAACAGACACATGCTCGACATCAACGAGGCCATCGGCTTCGTGCCCGCCTCCTACGCGGGCGCGTGGCAGAAGGTGCTCGACGTGTGAAGGATCAGGGAAGCGGACGCCGCGGCATCCGCTGGCAATGCGCGCAGAAGTGACTCGACCGGTTGGTGAACGACACGCGCACGATCGGACGGCCGCATCGGGGACAGGGCTCACCGGTGCGGCCGTACGCATTGAGTGAGTGGGCGAAGTATCCCGCCTCGCCGTTCACGTTGACGTACTGCGCGTCGAAGCTCGTGCCGCCCTCGGCCAGGGCCTTGTCGAGCACGTGGCGGACCTCGGCCAGCACGCGGCCCGCGGCTCGGGCCGACAACGCACGCGCAGGCGTCTCCGGATGGATGCGGCCGGCCCACAGCGCCTCGTCCGCGTAGATGTTGCCCACACCGCTGAGGACCGTCTGATCCAGCAGCACCCGCTTGATCGCGGAGTCCTTGCGCGCCAGCGCACGCCGGAAGGCGGCATCCGAGAAGGCGGGGTCCAGTGGGTCGCGCGCGATGTGCGCCACCTGCGCGGGAACGGATGCCTCGTCCCCGCCGAATCCGCCGGCCGCGCGATCGGGCGTCGCGACGAGGTCGTCGATCGCGAGCGAGCCGAAGGTGCGCTGGTCGGCGAAGACCACCGACACCTCGCCGTGGTCGGGATGGGACAGGTCGATGCGCACACGCTCGTGCCGTTCGGGCGCCGCGCCCGGGGCACGCAGCAGCAGCTGACCGCTCATGCCGAGATGCCCGACGACCGCCTGTTCGGCGGGTCCGTCGGCGTGCCGGGGCTCCAGCGGCAGCCACAGGAACTTGCCGCGGCGCACCGACGCGCGGATCCGCCGCCCGGTCAGCGCGGCCTCGAAGTCCGCACCGTCACCGGGGTGGCGTGTCAGCGCCCGCTCGTCGAACACCGACACACCCAGAACGGTCGCGCCGGTCACCGCGGGAGCGAGGCCGGCGCGGACGACCTCGACTTCGGGGAGTTCAGGCACGCCCGCTGAGCTCTCGCCACGCGGTGAGCGCGGCGGCCATCTCGGCATGCTTCTTGCTGGTGCCCGCGCCCTCCGCGGTGAGAGCGCCGACGGTCACGGTCGCGGTGAACTGACGGTCATGGTCGGGGCCGGTGGAGGTCACCGCGTACGCCGGCGGCTGCATGCCGCCGTGCGCCGCGAGCTCCTGCAGCGCCGTCTTCGGGTCCATCGCCGCGCCGTACCGCTCGGGGTCGGCGAGCAGCGGCTCCACCAGCCGCAGCACGAGGGCGGTGGCGGCATCCGATCCCGCAGACAGGTGCGTGGCGCCGAAGACGGCCTCCATCGTGTCGGCGAGGATCGAGTCCTTGTCACGGCCGCCGGTGAGGTCCTCACCGCGACCGAGCAGGAGATGACGCCCGAGGTCGATGCCCCGCGCGATCTCTGCCAGGGCGACCGTCGACACGACACTGGCGCGCCGCTTGGCGAGGGATCCCTCATCGAGATCGGGATGCCCCGTGTACAGCCTGACCGTGACGGCCAGGCCCAGCACGGAGTCGCCCAGGAACTCCAGACGCTCGTTGTGCGGGACCTGCCCGTTCTCGTACGCCCACGAGCGATGCGTGAGCGCAAGCGACAGAAGCTCGGGGTCGATGTCGACCCCGAGCTTCTGCGTGAGTTCTGCGAGCGCCAGGCGCTCGGCAGTGACGTCGGTCACGTCAGGTGCGACGATCAGACGTCGGCGACCTTACGGCCCTTGTACTCGAGGAACAGCTCGGTGCCCTGCGAGTCGGTGACGACCTTGGCCTGGTGCGGACGGCTGTACACGGTCTTGCCGTTCTCGACGGTCTTGACGAGCGTGGGGGCCTCGGCCTTCCACTGCGCGCGACGCGAGCGGGTGTTCGAACGGGAAACCTTGCGCTTCGGGGGGTTACCTGCCATGGCTAACTCTCTTCTGTCGGATCATCCCCGCGTGAGCGGGGAACGTCTGGGGTGAAGTCCTGGAGCGCGGCCCATCGTGGATCGGCCGGCTGGCTCAGCTCTGCACCGGTATTCTCGGCCAGCCGCTCACCCGTGGCCGGATCAAGGCCGGGGCAATCCGGCTGACATACCGGCTGAAATGGAAGCGACAGGACGACCGCTTCCCTGACCAGAGTTTCAAGATCCACGTGGTCGTCTTGAACCTCGAAGTCAGCTTCGTCCTCTCCAGGATACGCGAAAAGCTCCTGGAACTCGACTTGGAGCCCCTCGGCGATGTCGGTGAGGCATCGACCGCACACTCCGGTGTACTCCGTATCGATGTCTCCGGACAGCAGAATGCCCTCGTGGACCGACTCCAGGCGCACATCCACGGCCACCGGCTCGCCCTGGGCGACGGAGACGAGGCCCTCGCCCCACTTGTCGGGAGCGGGCACCTCGAACGAGTGCTCACGCATCTCGCCGGGATGATGCACGAGATCGTGCACCGGGATCGTGAACGGACCCGTCACATGCTTTCTGACCACGACTCCAGCCTAGCCGCGGCCGGCTGGTCAGATGCCGCGAGCGCCCGTGTCGAGGAAGCGGGCGACCGCCGCCGGCACGTACGGCGAGACATCTCCGCCGAGGGACGCGACCTGCCGCACCAACGAGCTGGAGACCAGCGCGTGCGCGGGGTCGGGCAGCAGGAACACGGTCTCGACGTGCGCGAGATGCCGGTTGACGATGGCCATCGGCGTCTCGTACGCGACGTCGACCTGCGAGCGGATCCCCTTGACGAGCACACCCGCTCCCACGTCGGTCGCGTAGTCGACCAGCAGGCCCATGCTCCACGAGGCCACCACGACGTCGCCCTCGATGCCGCCCTCGGCGATGGACTGCTCCAGCAGCGACTGCCGCTGCGCGATCGGCAGCATCGCCTCCTTGCCGGGGTTGTGCACCACCAGCACGTGCAGCTGGTCGTACAGCGACGCCGCACGGCGGATGACATCGAGATGACCGAGGGTCGGCGGATCGAACGATCCCGGGACGACGGCGATCCGGCTGCTCATGCCGAAAGCTTACTGGCCGCGAAAGGGTGTTCTCGCGCGTCAGGTCTTGGCGAGCGCCGCGCGTTCGGCCATGCCGACGTTGTGCTCCAGTGCCGCGGCGAGCCCCGGGTTGCGTTCCAGCGCCGGGTCTTCTTCGAGCACCCGCTCGGCGGCGACACGCGCCTCCGCGATGATGTCGGCGTCCTTCACGACGCGCAGCAGTCGCAGCGACGAACGCGCACCGGACTGCGCGTCTCCCAGCACGTCCCCCTCGCCTCGCAGTTCGAGGTCGACCTCGGCCAGCGCGAAACCGTCGAGCGTCGAGGCGACCGCATCGACCCGATCCCGCGCCGGCGTGCCCTGCGACGCCTCCGTGACCAGCAGGCACAGGCCCGGCACGCCGCCTCGGCCCACGCGTCCGCGCAGCTGGTGCAGCTGCGAGACACCGAATCGGTCGGCCTCCAGGATCGCCATGGTCGAGGCGTTCGGCACGTCGACACCGACCTCGACGACCGTCGTCGCCACGAGCACGTCGACGTCGCCGCGGGCGAAGGCCTGCATGACGGCATCCTTCTCTTCCGAGGGCATCTTGCCGTGCAGGATCCGGACGCGGATGTCGGTGAACGAGGGATGCCGCGACAGCAGGTCGGCGACCTGCACGACACCCCACCGGGTACGTGGGGCCTCGCCCGCCGTGTCGCCGGCGGGCTCGTCGGCGGTGTCGTCCTTCGAGAGGGCTTCGGCGTCGATCGCCGCACACACGATGAACGCCTGACGGCCCTGCGCGACCTCTTCGGCGATGCGCTCCCACACCCGCCCGAACCAGCCGGGGCGCTCGGCGAGCGGCGCGACGAACGTCTCGATCGAGGCGCGGCCCGCCGGCATGGTGCGGATCGTCGACACGTCGAGATCGCCGAACACCGTCATCGCCACGGTGCGCGGGATCGGGGTCGCCGTGAGCACGAGGGCGTGCGGGGACGATCCCTTCGCCCGCAGCGACTCGCGCTGCTCGACGCCGAAGCGGTGCTGCTCGTCGACGACCACGAGCCCGAGATCCGCGAACGTCGTGGACTCGCTGACGAGCGCATGCGTTCCCACCACGATGCGCGCCTGCCCCGACGCGGCACGCAGCGCCGCCTTGCGCCGCTCGGCCGCCGGCAGCTGGCCGGTCAGCAGCGTCGGCATGAGCTCGGGGGCGAGCTCGGGGCCGAGCATGCGCGCGATCGACCGCACGTGCTGCGCGGCGAGCACCTCGGTGGGGGCGATCAGCGCGGACTGGCCGCCGTCCTGCGCGACCTGCAGCATGGCGCGCAGTGCGACCAGCGTCTTGCCCGATCCGACTTCGCCCTGCACCAGCCGGTTCATCGGCCAGTCGCCCTGCAGGTCGCGCCCGATCTGGTCCCCCACGCTCGCCTGGTCCGCCGTGAGCGGGAACGGCAGCGCCGCGTCGAAGCGCTCCAGCAGCGGGCCCGGACTGCGCCGGGTGGCCGACATCGCCCGCACGAACGCGCGCTGCTGCAGCAGCGCGACCTGCAGCACGAACGCCTCCTGCATCCGCAGTGTGGCGTGCGCCTGATCGATCTCGTCGAAGGACTGCGGACGGTGGATGCGCTCCAGCGCGGTGCGCGCGTCGAGCAGGTCGTGCCGCGCCCGGACCTCGGGGGGCAACGGCTCGGGGATCTCGCCCAGGCCGTCCAGCACCAGCTCGACCGTCTTCTGCAGCTGCCAGCTCGCGACGGTGCTCGTGGCGGGGTAGATGGGGATCGGCAGGTGCACGTTCGCCGCGGCCTTCAGACGTGCGGCGTCCTCATCCTCGAACAGCTCATAGTCCGGGTGGGCGAGCTGCTGCGCGCCGCGGTACACGCCGACCTTGCCCGCGAAGATGCCCTGGCGGCCGGGCTTCAGGTCGCGCACACGCCACGACTGGTTGAAGAACGTGAGCGACATCTCGCCGTTGCCATCGCTGATGACCACCTCGAGCAATGAGCCGTTGCGGTTCTTCATGCGACGCTCGTTCACACGGCGCACCTCCGCGACGATCGTGACCGGCTCTCCGATCGGCAGAGTCGAGATCGGAGTCAGCTCACCGCGGCGCGCGTAGCGTCGCGGGTAGTGCACGAGCAGGTCGCCGACCGTCGTCATGCCGAACGCGCGCTCCAGCGCCGCCGCCGTCTTGCCGCCGATCGCGCCGCCCAGACGCGAATCGAGCGTGAAGGACGTCATGCCTCGAGGCTATCGCGCAGGCCCGACAGCCGCAGATCGGCCAGGCCGTGATCGGTCGCGCTCACCGCACCGGGCAGGACGGCCCGACTATCGTGAACGTGTGACGCGCATCATCGCGGGCCGCGCCGGCTCCCTCGTGCTCGACGTACCGGACGCCGGTACGCGCCCCACCAGCGATCGGGTGCGGGAGTCGCTGTTCGGCGCGCTCGAGTCCTCCGGGGCGCTCGAGGGGGCGGTGGTGCTGGACCTGTACGCCGGCTCGGGGGCGCTCGGGCTCGAGGCGGCCAGCCGCGGTGCGGCATCCGTCGATCTCGTCGAGAAGGCGCCGCGGGCGGCGACCGTGGCGCAGCGCAATGCGGGCCGGGTCGCGAAGGCACTGGGCGAGGGCACCGTCATCCGCGTGCACCGATCGGCTGTCGACGCGTACCTGCGCACGGCACGCGGACCGTTCGACGTCGTGTTCCTCGACCCGCCGTACGACGTCGGCGAGACGGAACTGGCCACCACACTCGCGCTGCTCGCACCGCTGGTGGCCGAGGGCGCCGACGTCGTCATCGAGCGCGCCTCACGGTCACCCGAACCCGCCCTGCCGGACGGCCTCGTGGCGACCCGCGCGAAACGCTACGGCGACACCGCGCTCTGGTGGGCCACGACGGCCTGAATCGTGCCGGATGCGCCGGTGGCCGAGAGGTCGTTCAGACGACGGGTTCTGGCTCGACCGCCGGCATCCCGCTCCACACGTCCGTCCCCGCGAACCCGACGTCCCGGGTGATCGTCAGCTCCCCCGTCGGTGACAGCTCGAGCCGGAACGTCACCGCATCCTGGATCATCCGCAGCTGCGCCACGAACCGATCCCCGTGCCATCCGCCGGCGACTGCGACGCGATCGCCGTACCAGTCCCGCTCCTCCGGCATCGGCAGCTCGCCGACGCTCCACTCGTCGGGGCTGCACGCGAGCTCGATGCCGTTGAGGGCGAGCGAGCCGCGCCCGATCTTCAGCCGGACGATCGGGCCGCCCTCGTACGCGAACTCGACCCCGGTGTCGCGCGTCTGGCCACCCGGCAGCGGGATCGCGAGGTGCTCCGGCAGAGGCACATCCGTCTCGACGGTGTCGAACGCCGGAAGCAGCTGCTGCCAGATGGCCGCGGGAGGTTGGAGCATGTCCGGGAGTCCGCCGGTGATCGCGACGACGGCATCCTGTTCGGGCAGGACGATGACGTACTGCCCGAACGCGCCGTCCCCTCGATAAGCACCGTCCGGGCAACGCCAGAACTGGAAGCCGTAGCCCTGTTGATCCCACCGCCCGCTCGCACGGTCGCCGTTGGAGATCTGCGCACTCGTGGCCAGATCGACCCATGCCGCGGGGATCAGCTGCACGCCGCGCCACCGGCCGCGCTGCAGCAGCAGCTGCCCGAAGGCCGCCAGCTCCTCGGCACGGATCATCAAGCCGAAGCCGCCGGCATCGGTGCCCGTCGGACTCTGCAGCCACCACGGCGTCCCGATTCCCAGCGGTGCGAACAGCCGCGGCGTCAGGTAGTCCCGCAGCCGCTCGCCCGTGCGTCTTTGGACGATCTCGGACAGGAGGTACGTCGCGGCGGTGTTGTAGACCCAGTGCGTCCCCGGGGGGAACTCCAGGTCGGCGGCGAGTATCGCCCGTGCCCAATCCTCGGATGCCGACCAGTCCGGCTCTGCCGCATGCCCGGTCGACATCGTCAGCAGGTGACGAACGGTCAGGGCGCCGAGATGCTGCGATATCGTCGCGGGCGCAGCGTCAGGGATCAGGTCGACGACCCGATCGTCCAGCGACAGCAGACCCTCGTGGATCGCGAGCCCGACCGCCATCGACGTGAAGCTCTTGCTCACCGAGTACATCGCGTGCGGATCGTTCCGCTCGTACGGTGCCCAGGTCGCCTCGAGCACCACGTGGCCGTGCCTGATCACGGTGACGGTGTGGACGTGCTCGATCGTGTCGAGGGCCGTCACAAGCCGCGCGAGCGCCGCTGTGGGAACACCCTGGTCTTCGGGCCGTGAGCGGGGCAGCAGATCAGTCATCCCGCCCACCATAGCGGTGGCGGCGGCCCGTCCCGCAGGTGTCAGCCCGTGCGTGCGTCCCAGTCGCGATACGGGTCCCACCCGGTGCGGCTTTCGTAGCGCGCGCCGTCGACGAGGACGAGCTCTGCAGCCCTCGGCACGACGCGCCCGATGCGGTGGAAGCCCGCCGGCAGCGCGACGTCCGGCGGGAACGTCGCGAGCAGCGCATGGTCCTCGCCGCCGGTGAGGGCCGAGTGCGCGTCGTCGCCGAGCGTCGAGGAGTCGAGTGCGACGCAGACCCCGGATGCCTCGGCCAGACGCGACGCGTCGAGCAGGAGCCCGTCCGAGACGTCCATCATGGCCGTCGCTCCCCCATCCGCGGCGGCCGGTCCGAGCGCCACGGGTGGCGCGGGACGCAGCTGCGCCGCGAGGTCGTCGCGCTCGGCCGGCGTGAGGAGGCTCTCATCGACGGGCACCGGCTCGTGCGCGGCATCCGTGAACCGCTCGAACAGCACGCGCAGGCCGCGGGCGGCCCGCCCGAGCTCGCCGGCCACCGCGACGACGTCGCCGGCGCGGGCACCCGACCGCAGCACCGGCGCTCGCCCGGCGAGGGCGCCGAGCGCGGTGACCGCGACCGTCAGCGTGTCGGAGACGGTGAGGTCGCCGCCTTCGACGCGACACCCGGGCGCGAGCTCGCGGCACGCGGCACGCAGCCCGTCGGCGATGCCGGTGACGAACGACAGCCTCGTGGACTCGGGCATCGCCAGCGCGACCAGCAGTGCCGTCGGGGTCGCGCCCATCGCGGCGACGTCGGCGAGGTTCACCGCCGCGGACTTGTACCCGAGGTCGTACGCGCTCGACCACGCGAGTCGGAAGTCGGGACCGTGCACGAGCGTGTCGACGGTCGCGACGACCCGGCCGTCGGCGGCTGCGATCACCGCGGCGTCGTCGCCCGGGCCGACCAGCGCGTTCGACTCCCCCAGTCGCTCGAGGATGCGGCGCAGGATCACGCCCTCCCGCAGCTCGCCCACCGTCGGATCCGCGTGCTCGTCGACCATCCGTCCACGCTACCGCCGCCGGGTCGGGATGCCGTCACGCCCGGGTTAGCCTGGAGGGGTGCGTGTGATCCCCACCCTCGTCGCCGCCGCGGTCGCGGCGGTCACGGCGATCGGCCTGACCGGCTGCTCCACGACGGTCGACATGGAGCCCGCGAAGGGTGCGAACGACCCCGCGTGCGCCGAAGTGAGCGTGCGCCTGCCCGACTCGGTCGACGGCCAGTCGCGGATCTGGACGGACGCGCAGGCCACCGGCGCCTGGGGCAACGACGGATCGGCGATCCTGCTCCGGTGCGGCGTCACGCCGCCCGGTCCCACCGAGGCCAAGTGCATCAGCCTGGGCGGCGTCGACTGGGTCGTCGACGAGACGCAGGCGCCGAAGTATCTCGTGACGACCTACGGGCGCGAGCCGGCGGTCGAGGTGTTCATCGACAACGAGGCGGTCTCGTCCAACGAGGTGCTCACGCAGCTGGGCGAACGCGTCGTGCAGAACGCCACGACGAGCGAATCGGCCTGCACCGACGTCGAGACGCTGGAGCAGGACGCGACGGCCGGCTGAAGCCCCGCCGCAGGACGGCCGCGGGTCTCGCCCGGCGGCTCAGGCCGCCGTGCGCTCCAGCGCGGTGTCGATGAGCTCGGTGATCAGCTCGGCATACGTCATGCCCGACGCGATCCAGCATTTCGGGAACATCGAGATCGGCGTGAAGCCGGGCATGGTGTTCAGTTCATTGACGTAGAGCCCGTCCGCCGCGAGGAAGAAGTCGACGCGCGCGAGCCCGCGGCCGTCGACGGCGTCGAAGGCACGGATGCCCAGCTCCTGGATCGCGGCGATCTCCGTGTCGGCGAGGTCGGCCGGGCACACCACGTCGGCCCCGTCGCCGCCGAGGTACTTGCCCTCGAAGTCGTAGAACTCGCGAGTGGTCAGCACGATCTCACCCGGCAGCGACGCACGGGCGCCGGCGCCGCCGCGCCCCTCGAGCACGGCGACCTCGACCTCGCGGCCGACGATCGCAGACTCGATGAGCACCTTGTCGTCCTCCGCGAACGCCAGCGCGAGCGCCGCCTCCAGCTCAGACGCCTCGTGCACCTTCGAGACGCCGACGCTCGACCCCGCTCGCGCGGGTTTCACGAACGACGGCTCACCCAGGGTGGCGGCATCCGCTCGCACCCCTTCGGGGTCGCGCTCCCAGCGGGCACGCGTGACCGTCACCCACGGCGACACCGGCACACCGGCGGCGGCCAGCACGATCTTCATGAAGTGCTTGTCCATGCACAGCGCGGAGTCGAGCACGCCGCCGCCCGCGTAGGGGATGCCGAGCGTGTCGAAGAAGCCCTGGACGGTGCCGTCCTCGCCGTGCAGTCCGTGGAGGATCGGCAGCACGACGTCGAGGCGGCCGAGCTCGTCGACCGCGCCGTCGGTGCGGCGCACCCGCAGGGTGCGGTCGGCGCCGCCTTCGGGCCACACCACGCGTGTGCCGTTGTCGACCACCTCGGGGAGCCGGTCGGCGTCGAGGGCGAACTTGTCGGGGTCGTCGTCCTCGAGGACGAACACGCCGTCGCGCGTGATCCCGACGGGGATCACGCGGTACCGGTCACGGTCGATCGCCCGCAGCACCCCGCCCGCCGTTGCGGAACTGATCGAGTGCTCGCTGGATCGACCGCCAAAGAGCACCGCCACCGCCGGCTTGTCCATTCTGCGTCCTCTCGCCCTGGGGGGTGTCGTCGTCTGTCGTCAGGTGGGGCGCGATGTCGCGAGGGTTCATGGTGCCGTCGAGCACCATCTTGACCTGCTCGACGATCGGCATCTGCACGCCGACCTCGCGCGCCAGCTGCAGGATGGGCGCGACCGAGGCGAGCCCCTCCGCCGTCTGGTTCATCTGCTTGACCACGTCGTCGAAGCGGTAGCCCTGGCCGAGCAGACGCCCGGCGGTGTTGTTGCGGCTGAGGGGCGACTGACATGTCGCGATGAGGTCGCCGAGGCCGGCGAGGCCCTGCAGCGTCTCGGGCTCGGCGCCGAACGCCACGGCGAAGTCGGTCATCTCGACGAGACCGCGCGTGATGATCGACGCCTTGGTGTTCTCGCCGTAGCCGACACCGTCGACGATGCCGATCGCCACGGCGATCAGGTTCTTGAGCACGCCGCCGAACTCGGTGCCGATCACGTCGGTGTTCACGAACGTGCGGAAGTAGGCGTTGCGGGCACGCCGCGCGACGGCCTCCGCCGTCTCCTGGCTCGTCGAGGCGATCACCGCGGCCGTCGGCTGTTCACGGGCGATCTCGAGCGCGAGGTTGGGCCCGGATGCCACGGCGATCCGCGCGGGATCGCACCCCAGCTCCTGCTCGATGACCTGGCTCATGCGCAGCCCGGTGCGGCGCTCGACGCCCTTCATGAGCGATACGATCGGCGCGTCGGTCTTCGAGATCAGGGGACGCACGGCCTTGAGGTTCTGCCGCACCGCCTGGCTCGGGATCGACAGGTACACCTGCTCGGCGCCCTCCAGCGCCTCGGACAGGTGGTGCGTCGCATGCATGTCGCGGGGAAGGTTGATGCCCGGGAGGTACTCGCTGTTGCGCTTGCCCTCCTGGATCTCGCTCGCGAGTTCGGGACGCCGTGCCCACATGGTCACATGGGCGCCGCCGTCCGCGAGGATCTTGCCGAACGTCGTGCCCCAGCTGCCGGCGCCGACGACGGCGACCCGCGGTCTGCCGGAATCCTGCCTACGACTCAAGGCGACCCGTCTCTTTCTGCCCGTGGTCGGCGGGGTTCCACCGGATCGCCGGCGCCGGCTCACCGCGCAGCCGCGACAGCAGTCCCGCGACGTCGGCCATCACCACGTCGGTGGCCGCGACCAGCGCGGTCTGCGACGTGGCCGTGTCGGCGAACGCCGACAGATCCACCGGGTCGCCGATCAGCACGCGCACGCGGCGCCGCAGCGGCCACAGTTTGAGCTTGCCGTAGCGCGGCAGCACCTGCTGTGCGCCCCACTGCGCCATCGGGATCACCGGGATGCCGCCGGCCAGTGCCAGCCGGACCGCACCGGTCTTGCCGCGCATGGGCCACAGGTCGGGCTCACGCGTGAGCGAGCCCTCGGGGTAGACGATCACGCCGCGCCCGTGGCGCACGAGCGTCTCGGACGATTCGAGCGTCGCCCGCGCGGCGGCCGCGGAGGTCGCCCGCGAGACAGGCACCATGCCCGTATGCCGCAGCACCCAGCCCAGCACCGGGACGCGGAAGAGGCTCTCCTTCGCCATGAACCTCGGCGCCCGGCCGCTGCGCCACACGGCGATGGCGACCACGAGCGGGTCGATCTCGCTCACGTGGTTGGGCGCCAGGACGAAGGCGCCCTCGCGCGGCAGCTTCTCAGAGCCTTCGACCTCGATCTTGAACACGAGACCCATGAGGGGGATGATGATGGCCGCGAGCGGCCAGAACAGGCTCGGACGCGTCTTCTCGCTCGACGCGCGCGGTCGACGGGGGCTCAACGGATCACCCGATGACGTCGAAGTCGGCACCGAGCATCTCGAGCTTGGTGAGGAACTTCTCGTACCCGCGGCGGATGATGCCGATGTTGCGCACGACCGACTCGCCTTCGGCGGTGAGCGCCGCGATCACGTAGCTGTAGCCGCCCCGGAGGTCGGGCACGACGACGTCGGCGCCGTGCAGCGGGGTCGGGCCATTGATGACGGCGGCCTGCTCGAGCGCCCGGCGAGGGACGCGGCGGCCGGACGCGTCGATGCCGTCCGGGTGCACGACGATGTCGGCGCCCATCTGGTTGAGCGCCTCGGTGAAGCCCAGTCGGTTCTCGTACACCGTCTCGTGGACCGTCGACTCGCCCTCGGCCTGCGTGAGTGCCACGATGAGCGGCTGCTGCCAGTCCGTCATGAAGCCCGGGTGCACGTCGGTCTCGACGACGACGGGCTTGAGCACGCCGTCGCGACGGAACTGGATGCCGTCCTCGCGGATGTCGAACCAGCCCCCGGCCTTGCGGAACACGTTCAGGAACGTCAGCATCTCCTGCTGCCGCGCGCCGCCGACGAAGATGTCGCCGTCGGTCGCGAGTGCCGCGCAGGCCCACGAGGCGGCCTCGTTGCGGTCGAAGATCGCGCGATGGTCGTAGCCCTGCAGCGAATCGACGCCCTCGATGAAGATGACGCGGTTCGGCTCGTACGAGATGATGGCGCCCATCTTCTGCAGCACGGCGATCAGGTCCATGATCTCGGGCTCGATGGCCGCATTGCGCAGCTCCGTGACGCCCTTCGCGCGCACCGCGGTGAGCAGCACCTGCTCGGTCGCGCCGACGCTCGGGTACGGCAGCTCGATGTTGGCACCGTGCAGACCGTTCGGGGCCGTGATGCGGATGCCCTCGTAGCTCTTGTCGACGACCGCGCCGAACGCGCGCAGCGCGTCCATGTGGAAGTTGATGGGGCGGTCGCCGATGCGGCAGCCGCCGAGGTCGGGGATGAGCGCCTCGCCCAGCAGGTGCAGCAGCGGCCCGCAGAACAGGATCGGGATGCGGGAGGCCCCGGCATGCGCGTCGATCTCTTCGAAGTGCGCTGCCACGGCGCCGGTGGGATCGAGGTGGATCGTCCCCTCCTCCTCGCCGTCCCACACGCGGACGCCGTGGACTTCCAGGAGCGAGCGGACGACCTGGACGTCGCTGATGTCGGGGACGTCGCGCAGCACGCTCGTCGTCTCACCCAGGAGGGCCGCGACCATGGCCTTGGTGACGAGGTTCTTGGCGCCCTTCACCTCGACCCGACCGGTCAGCGGACGACCGCCGCGGATGGCGAGGACTTCACCGTTCACGTGCTTCTCTCCCGACTTCGCGATCGTCTCGGCGCCCGCGGCGACATTCAGAAGCGACTTCATCCGGTGGACCTCACTGTATTGGTCGGGGGCTGTCGCCCGAGTGGTGCCCGGGGTTGTGCCCGAGGACGGCTTGCAGTGGACCGGGCGCCCTGGTGGGGCGCCCGACCCGGCTCACGGAACGGGAAGCGTCCGCGGCCGCCACGCCTCTCGGCGAGCCTCGAACTGCGCGATCTCATCCGCTTCGCGCAGCGTGAGCCCGATGTCATCGAGCCCTTCGAGAAGCCGCCACCTAGTGTAATCATCGATCTCGAAAGCGATCTCCAGCTCGCCGATCGTGGCCGTCCTGGCCTGCAGATCGACGGTCATCCGGATGCCGGGATCGGCCTCGATGGCCGCCCACACCGCCTCGAGGTCGGCCTCGGAGATCACGCCCGTGACCAGGCCCTGCTTGCCGGCGTTGCCGCGGAAGATGTCGGCGAAGCGGGGGCTCAGCACGACGGCGAAGCCGAAGTCGCGCAGCGCCCACACCGCGTGCTCGCGGCTGGATCCGGTGCCGAAGTCCGGACCGGCGACCAGGATGCTGGCACCCTGGTAGACGGGTTGGTTCAGGACGAACTCGGGGTCCTGACGCCAGCTGGCGAACAGCGCGTCGTCGAAGCCGGTCTTGGTGACGCGCTTGAGGTAGACGGCGGGGATGATCTGGTCGGTGTCGACCGCGGAGCGCTTCAGCGGCGCGGCGATGCCGGTGTGCGTGGTGAACTTCTCCATGTCAGGCTCCCTGTCCGTCCGCAGCCGATCCGACGAGTTCGGCGAGGTCGCCGGGGCTGGAGAGCGTGCCGCGCACGGCGGTCGCCGCCGCGACCAGCGGCGAGACCAGGTGCGTGCGCCCGCCCTTGCCCTGGCGTCCCTCGAAGTTGCGGTTGCTGGTGGAGGCGCAGCGCTCCCCCGGTGCGAGCTGGTCGGGGTTCATCCCCAGGCACATCGAGCACCCCGCGAAGCGCCATTCGGCGCCGAACTCCTCGAAGACCTTGTCGAGGCCCTCGGCCTCCGCCTCCAGGCGCACGCGGGCCGAACCCGGCACGACCATCACACGGACGCCGTCGGCCTTCTTGCGGCCCTTGACGATGGAGGCGAACGCGCGCAGGTCCTCGATGCGGCTGTTGGTGCACGAGCCCATGAACACCGCGTCGACCGCGACGTCCTTGAGCGCCGTGCCCGGCTGCAGGTCCATGTACTCCAGCGCGCGCTCGGCGGCCGCCCGCTCGTTCGCGTCGGCGATGTCGGACGGCGTCGGGACGACACCCGACAGCGACACGCCCTGCCCGGGGTTGGTCCCCCACGTCACGAAGGGCTCCAGCTCGTTCGCGTCGAGGAAGACCTCGGCGTCGTACACGGCGCCCTCGTCGCTGGGCAGCGTGCGCCAGTAGGCGACCGCGTCGTCCCAGTCCTCGCCCTTGGGCGCATGCGCCCGGCCCTCGAGATACGCGAACGTCGTCTCGTCGGGGGCCACCATCCCGGCGCGCGCACCCGCTTCGATCGACATGTTGCACATCGTCATGCGGCCTTCCATCGACAGCGCCCGGATCGCGCTGCCGCGGTACTCCAGCACGTAGCCCTGGCCGCCGTTGGTGCCGATCTTGGCGATCACGGCGAGGATGATGTCCTTCGCGGTGACGCCCGGCCTCAACTCACCCTCGACGGTGATGGCCATCGTCTTGAAGGGCTTGAGCGGCAGGGTCTGCGTCGCGAGCACATGCTCGACCTCGCTCGTGCCGATGCCGAACGCCATCGCGCCGAAGGCGCCGTGGGTCGAGGTGTGCGAGTCGCCGCACACGACCGTGATGCCCGGCATCGTGAGCCCCAGCTGAGGCCCCACGACATGCACGATCCCCTGTTCCTTGTCACCCAGCGAGTGCAGGCGCACGCCGAACTCCTCGGCGTTGCGGCGCAGCGTGTCGATCTGGGTGCGACTGGTGAGGTCGGCGATCGGCTTGTCGATGTCGAGCGTCGGGGTGTTGTGATCCTCGGTGGCGATCGTCAGGTCGAGTCGCCGCACGGGGCGCCCCTCCGCGCGGAGGCCGTCGAAGGCCTGCGGACTCGTCACCTCGTGCACCAGGTGCAGGTCGATGTAGATGAGGTCGGGCTGCCCGTCCTCGCCGCGGACGACGACATGGTCGTCCCAGACCTTCTCGGCCAGCGTGCGGGGGCGGTCCGGGATGCCGGATGGGTCGATTGTGCTCATTGCTCTGTCGTTCTCCTCGGATGAGACGGCGCCCGCGACAAACCGGGGCCGTGAGGGGTGAGGGCCCGCGACGAACTCCGCGACGAGGGAGGCCTGGGAACTAGGACTCGTCGCGGCCGCTAAGGAGAAGGCGAGCGATCCGCACGAGCCCAGGTTACCACCGGCGCGGTGGACCTCGACTCGCGCGGACCCGGCGTCAGTGCCCTTCGGAGCCGGTCGACCCCTCGACGGCGGGTGCGGCATCCGCAGCATTCCGCTTGTCGCGGGCCGACGCGACGAGGCTCGCGATCGTCGCCACGGCCATCGACACGATGATGACGCCGAGCGACATCCACGTCGAGATCTCGGGCGCCCACTCGATCGGCTCGCCGCCGTTGATGAAGGGCAGTTCGTTCACGTGCATCGCGTGGAACACGAGCTTCAGCCCGATGAAGGCGAGGATGAAGGCGATGCCGTAGTGCAGGTACCGCAGGCGATCGAGCAGGTCGCCGAGCAGGAAGTAGAGCTGCCGCAGGCCCATCAGGGCGAAGATGTTCGCAGTGAACACGATGAACGCGCTCTGCGTGATCCCGAAGATCGCGGGGATCGAGTCGATCGCGAACAGCAGGTCCGTGACCCCGATCGTGACGAACACGATGATCATCGGGGTCCACATCTTCTTGCCGCCGACGACCGTGCGGATCTTGGCGCCGTCGTACTCGTCGCTGATGTCGATGAAGCGACGGAGGACGCGGACGATGAAGCCCTCCTGCTTGACGTCGTCCTCGTGGTCGCCGCCGGGGAAGGCCTGCCGGATCGCAGTCCACACCAGGAAGGCGCCGAACAGGTAGAAGACCCAGCTGAACTGCTCGATGATCGCGGCACCGAGCAGGATGAACACACCGCGCAGCACGAGCGCGATGATGATGCCCACCATGAGGACTTCCTGCTGGTACCGGCGTGGCACGGCGAACTGGCTCATGATCAGCACGAAGACGAAGAGGTTGTCGATCGACAGGCTGTACTCGGTGAGCCAGCCGGCCACGAACTGACCCGCGTACTCACCGCCCGCGAAGATCCACATCAGGCCCGCGAAGATGAGGGCGAGCGTCACATAGAACAGGACCCACAGCGTCGATTCCTTGGCCGACGGGATGTGCGGTCGCTTGAGGATCAGCAGCAGGTCGGCGATGAGGATGAGCGTCAGGATCACGAGGGATCCGATTTCGAACCACAGCGGGAGATCGAGGTCCATTGCGGGCCTTTCGAGGATGCGAGGAGGGTCGGTCGAATCCGAAAGTCTCTCCCCCGCAGACCGACCGGCCTGCGTCGCACACCCGGGGTCGCTCTGTCGGGACCCGTGATGACGGATGCGCGGGTTCGGGATACTCCCTCTCGCTCGCATCAGGATACAGGCTCGGGATGCCGCACCTCTCCTGATCCGACGGATTCGGGTGAGACGATCGGTGCTGTGCCGACACCCGTTCTATGAGAGATGATTCGAAGGTTCGGAGGACGGGGATGGCACAAGACGGCTCGCACGACGACCCGCAGGGCGACGCCGCACTGGCGGCGCTGGCCGCGGGCGGGAGCGAACGCGCCTTCCGCACCATCTACCGCGCCTACGTGCGCCCGGTGTACTGGCTCGCACACGGGCTGGTCCACAACGCCGCGGACGCCGAGGAGGTCACGCAGGAGACCTTCCTCGTCGCCTGGCGCAAGCTACCCGACTTCGAGCTGGCCGGCGAGTCGCTGCTGCCGTGGCTCGCGACCATCTGCCGTTTCCAGGCCGCGAACCGCGTCCGGCGGCAGCGTCGGGACCGCGATCACACCGCCGCACTCGCCGACGAGAGCCTGCCCGACACGATCGACGTCGAGCAGCAGGTCATCGACGGCGCACTGGCCGACGCGATCCTGCGCGAGGTGGCCGGTCTCGGAGACCTCGACCGCGAGATCTTCCGCCTGTGCGCGACCGAGGGGTACGCCTATCAGGCGGCAGCCGAGCAGCTGGGCGTCGCGCACGGCGTCGTCCGCAATCGTCTCTCCCGCATCCGCACGCGTCTGCGGACCGTCGTGAAGGAGAGCACATGAACACGCAGCCACGGGACCCGCAGGGTGCGGCATCCCTTCCCGAGCTGAGCCCGCAACGCATCGACGAGATCGAGGACGCGGTGTTCGCCGACATCGCCCAGGACCGCTCGCGCGCGACCGCGCAGCGTCGGCGGCGGGGGCGCTACTGGATCGCCGGCGGCGCCGCCGCGGCGCTCATCGTGGTCGCGGCCGTCATCGCCCCGAGCGTCGGTGCGATGATCTCGCCGACCGGGGCCTCCGACAGCTCGGCCATCGCCCCTCCGGCGCCCGACACGGCGGCGGACGGCACCGCGGAGTCCAGTGAGGACTCACGAGACTCCGCGCCACTGGCCGATGCAGCGGGCGGCGCCGCCTCCGACACCAGCGCTCCGACGGCGGGCCGAGACATCGTCACCACCGCATCGGCGACCGTCACGGTCGAGGACGTCGACGCCGCCGCGCGAACCGTCGCCGACACGGCAGCCGCGCACGGCGGCTACGTCGAATCCCTCAGCATCGGCAGCGACGGCACGCTCTACCCGGTCGATCCCGCGGTGACCGACATGAACGGCGGAGTGATCGCGCCCGACGTCATGCCCTACCCTCTGCCGACCGACGGCGCCTGGATCACCGTGCGTGTGCCCGCCGACGAGCTCACCGACGTGCTCGGCTCCCTCGACGATCTCGGCACCGTCACGGCGACCAATGTCGACCGGCAGGACGTGACGTCCCAGACCGTCGATCTGCAGGCGCGCATCGACGCCGCGCAGGCGTCCGTGAACCGGCTCACCCAGCTCATGGGTCAGGCACAGAGCGTCTCGGACCTGATCGCCGCGGAATCCGCACTGTCGGAGCGCCAGGCGCTCCTGGAGTCCTACCAGCAGCAACTCAAGATGCTCGATGACCAGGTCGCCATGTCGACCCTGTCGGTCACCCTCACGCCCGAGGTCGAGCCGGTGACAGCCGATCCCGCCGGGTTCGGCGACGGTCTCGCGGCCGGGTGGAACGGGCTCGTGGCGACCCTCAACGGCATCGTCGTGGCGATCGGCTTCCTGATCCCCTGGCTGGCCGTCGCGCTCGTCGCAGGGCTCATCGTGTGGCTGATCGTCCGCGCCGTGCGCCGGCGGCGGGCGGCCCGGGCCGTGCCGCCCGCGGAGGCGGAGGCATCCACTGAGAAGTCCCAGACGGACTGAGGATGCCTCACCCCGGCGTCGAGACGAGCGCGACGACCATACCCACCAGGTAGACGACCACCGCCAGTGCGACGGTCAGCAGGGTCATGGCCATGATCGTGATCGTGATGCCACCGGTCGCCAGCCGGCCGCGCGCGTGGAGCCCTTCGTGCACACGGCGGTAGCGGCGTGCGACGCGGAGGTATCCCGTGAGTGCCAGCGCCACGAGCACGATCCCGAGCGGGATCGCGACGTACAGGCTGACCTCCGCGGCGAATCGCACGGCGACCGCGCCCGCGACCCCGAGCGCCAGGAACGTCCGACGCCAGGCCAGCAGCGTGCGCTCGGCCTGCAGGCCCCGGTCGAACGGCTGCTCGGGCGCGCTCACGGCATCACCAGAGCAGGCCGAGCACCAGCAGCACGACCGCCAGCACGACCCCGATCGTCAATGCGGGAGCCAGTGCGGCCCCGGGGAGCGGACGCGATTCGCGCAGCGAGCGCTCGGTGCGGTACCAGCCGATCCACGCCTGCACGGCGCACAGCACGCCGAGCACCACGAACACCGAGGCCGACGCCACGCGGAATCCCGCCGAGACGCCGACGTCGAGCGCGATGAGCGCGACCCCGGCCGCCAGCATCGCGAGGGAGGTGCGCACCCAGGCCAGGAACGTCCGCTCGTTGGCCAGGCTGAAGCGCGGGTCGGGCTCGGCGCCCCGCCGGTAGAGCGAGCGCGGGAATCGACTGTCCATCGACGCCGAGCCTATCCCTGAAAGACGAAGCGCCCCGGTCCATGGACCGGGGCGCTTCGGATGGTGACCCCAGCGGGATTCGAACCCGCGTTACCGCCGTGAGAGGGCGGCGTACTAGGCCGCTATACGATGGGGCCGTACAGCGTGCCGGAGCCTGGACTCCGACCTGTTGCCTGACTGGTGACCCCAGCGGGATTCGAACCCGCGTTACCGCCGTGAGAGGGCGGCGTACTAGGCCGCTATACGATGGGGCCGTTCAGGCAACCGTTCGATTATGCCACGTCGCGCATGCCCGCTCCAAATCGACGCGGCGCGTCTTCCAGCTTGCCGCCGGACCCGCGGGGCGCTTGACTCGTCGCATGCGAGTCACCAAGTTCGAGCACGCGACGCTCACCCTCTCCGACAGCGGCCGGACCATCGTCATCGACCCTGGGTCGTTCACCGCACCGCTCGGAGACCTCGAAGGCGTCGTCGCGATCGTCATCACCCACGAGCACGCGGACCACTGGACGGCCGACCACCTCCACCGCATCCTCGAGCAGTTCCCCGCCACGCCGATCTACGGTCCCGAGGGCGTCGCGGGTGCCGCCGACGGCTTCGACGTGACAGTGGTCCACCCGGGCGACGTCGTCGAGGTCGAGCCATTCCGCCTGGAGTTCTTCGGCGGCACCCACGCCGTCATCCATCGCACGATCCCGGTGGTCGACAACGTCGGCGTGCTCGTCAACGACGAGTTCTACTATCCCGGCGATTCGTTCACCGAACCGGGACGACCGGTCAAGCTGCTCGCCGCACCCGTCGGCGCACCGTGGCTCAAGATCGGCGAGGCCATGGACTTCGTGCTTGCCGTCGCTCCGCGCCAGGTCTTCGGCACGCATGACCTCACGCTGTCGATCGCCGGGCGCGATATGGGACGCGGTCGCCTCGGCTGGGCCGCCCAGCAGGATGGCGGAGAGCTCGTCGTGCTCGACCCGGGCGACTCGCTCGACATCTGAACCCCGAACGCACGAGACGACGGATGCTGTGGCGGCTTCGACCCGCGGCATCCGTCGTCTCGTCTTCACTCACCAGCACCGGAGCGGGGTGAGAGCCTTGCTACTGTGCGTCGAGGTCGGTCTCCAGCAGCGCGACGAGTTCGTCGAGCGCCTGCTCGGCGCCCTCGCCCTCGGCCTTGAGCGTCACGACCGTTCCCTGCGAGGCGCCGAGTCCCATCAGCGACAGGATGCTGCCGGCGTTGAGGTCGGCTCCCCCCTCGACGGCGATCGTCACCGGGACGGGCTGGGACTGGACGGCCTGCACGAACAGCTTCGCGGGGCGCGCGTGCAGCCCTGAGCTGCTCGCGATGGTGGCCTGACGTTCTGCCATGGTTCTCTCCTGTCTGGTCGGGCCGCCCGTCGGAACGTAAGCGGGCGTGTCGACGACTCCGATTCTGTCGGACGAGCGGGTCACGCCGCCACGGGTACGCCCGATTCGGCCTGCTCGAGCTCCTTGCGTCCGACCCACCGCTTGAGCGCGACGACCGCGAACGCCGCCACGACGGTCCCGGCGAGCAGCGCCACGAGGAAGCCCCACACCGGGTCGATCGCGAAGAAGACGAAGATGCCGCCGTGCGGGGCGAGCGACTGCACGCCGAACGCCATCGACAGCGCTCCCGTCACCGCGCCACCGAGCATCGAGGCGGGGATGACACGCAGCGGATCGGCCGCGGCGAACGGGATCGCGCCCTCGCTGATGAACGCGGCACCCAGCAGCCACGCCGCCTTGCCGTTCTCTCGCTCCACCGGCGGGAACAGGTCGCGAGCGAGGACGGTGGAGGCGAGCGCCATCGCCAGCGGCGGCACCATGCCCGCGCACATCACCGCGGCCATGATGAGGTACGGCGTGGGGTTGTCTGCGGAACCCGATGCCAGCCCGGCCACGGCGAACGCGTAGGCCACCTTGTTCACCGGGCCGCCGAGATCGAAGCACATCATGAGGCCGAGGATCACGCCCACGGCGATGATGGCGTCGGTGGCGGCGAGGTCGGTGAGCCAGGAGTTGAGGCCCTCCATGAGCGTGGCGATCGGCCGCCCGAGGAACAGGATCATCAGGCCGGACGCGACGATCGAGGCGAGCAGCGGGATGATCACGACGGGCATGAGGCCGCGCAGCCAACGTGGCGCGCGCCACGTCCCGATCCACCAGGCCACGGCACCGGCGAGCAGTCCGCCGATGATGCCGCCGATGAATCCGGCGTTCATGAGCACGGCGACCGCGCCGGCCACGAAGCCGGGGGCGATGCCCGGCCGGTCGGCGATCGCGAACGCGATGTACCCGGACAGCGCCGACACCAGGAAGCCCATCGACGTCGCGCCGATCACGAAGGCCACCGAGCCGAGATACTGGGCGATGCCACCGGCGGGCAGGTCCCACAGCGCATTGTGCACGATGACGGTGAACGCCTGATCGTCGGTGTTGACGTCGACGCCCCCGATGAGGAACCCGAGTGCGATCAGCAGTCCGCCGCCGGCGACGAACGGGATCATGTAGCTCACGCCGGTGAGGAGGATCCGCTGGATGCGCGCGCCCCACGACAGCTTCTCGGTCGAGGTCGCGGAGGCCGCCGCGGCGTCTCCGCCGACGCGCGTGGCGGACGGGTCGTTCGCCGCAGTGACGGCCTCCGCGATGAGCAGCGCCGGCTGCTCGATCCCACGCTTGACGCCCGACCGGACCACCGGCTTGCCTGCGAAGCGCTGCGGCTCTCGCACGTCGACATCGGTCGCGAAGATGACGGCGTCGGCGCCGTCGATCACCTCGCGCGGCAGTGCCTGATAGCCGCTGGATCCCTGCGGCTCGACGACGAGGTCGACGCCGGCCTTCTTGCCGGCAGCGGTCAGTGCGTCGGCCGCCATGAAGGTGTGCGCGATTCCCGTGGCGCACGCCGTGACCGCGACGATGCGGGCGGGCCGACCGTCGACGGTGAGGCCGTCGGCCGCCGGAACGAGCGCCGGACCGGGCGAGGCGGATGCCGCAGCCGCAGCCTGCGGTGCGGCATCCGCCTCCCCGATCGCGGCGCGCACGATGGCGACCACCTCGTCGTCGGAGGCGGCGGCGCGCAGGCCGGCCGTGAACTCCTCCTGCATGAGGCTGCGAGCGAGCTTCGACAGCACCGCGAGGTGCGCTTCGGCGGCGTCGGCTGGCGCGGCGATGAGGAACACCAGGTCGGCTGCGCCGTCCGACGCGCCGAAGTCGACGCCGGGCGTCAGGCGTGCGAACGCGAGGGACGGTGTCATGACGGCGGCGCTCTTCGCGTGCGGGATGGCGATGCCGCCCGGCAGGCCGGTCTCGTCCTTCTGCTCACGGGCCCAGGCGTCGGCGTAGAGCGCCGCGGCATCGGTCGCGCGTCCCTGGGCGACGACGCGCTCGGCGAGCGAGCGGATGACGGCGGACTTGTCGGCGCCGAGGGCGGTGTCCAGGCTCACAAGTCCTGGGGTGATGGTGTCGGCCACGATGACCTCCAATGGTCGTATGGGTCGTGCGGATGGGTGGGGGTTCAGGCCAGGCGCGTGACGGGCACGTCGCCGCGGGGCAGGTCGCCGGGTGCCGGCGCCTGCGTGCCGGGGAGGGATGCCGCTGCCGCCCCGTACCGCACGGCCAGGCGGAGCCGCGCCTCGGGACTGTCGCCCCGGGCGTGGCCGAGCACGTAGCCGGCGAGCGAGCTGTCTCCGGCGCCGACGGTGCTGACGACGCGGATGGGCGGCGGGACGGCGGCCCATGCCCCGTCGGACTCGACCAGCAGCGCGCCGCGCGCGCCGAGGGTGATCAGCGCCGCACCGACACGGTCGGGGACGAGTGCCCGCGCGACGTCGAGGACGGTCTGCGCATCAGCGCCGGCCAATGGCGCACCGACGAGCTCGCCGAGCTCTTCGTCGTTGGGCTTGATGAGGTCGGGACGGCCGTGCGCGACGACCGCCGCCAGCGCCGGGCCGGACGTGTCGACGGCGACGAACGGCGCCTGAGCGCCGTGCACGGCGCGGGCCGCGCCGATCACGCGCACGTAGAAGTCCTCGGGCACGCCGGGCGGCAGCGAGCCGGCCAGCACGAGCCACCGCGCGCCGGCCGAGGCGACGACCGTGGCGTCGACGACTGCGGAGATCTCGTCCGGCGACAGGCGCGCACCCGGGAGGTTCAGCTTGGTGGTGATGCCCGCCGGATCGGTGATCGCGAGATTGGCGCGCACGTGACCGGCGATGGGCACGCGGTGCGCGTCCAGGCCGCTCCCCCGCAGCGCGGAGTCGAACGGGTCGTCGATCGCCAGCGGCAGCACGGCGACGCAGGGCTCGCCCGCGGCGACGATCGCGCGGGCGACGTTGATGCCCTTGCCGCCGGCATCCTCTCGCGCGGACTGCGCGCTCTGCACATCGCCGACCTGCAGCGGCGCGGGCAGCATCATGGTGCGGTCGAGGGACGGGTTGGCGGTGAGAGTGACGATCATGAGAGCCAGACCTCCACATCGGCGTCCGCGAGCGCGGACGCGAGTTCGGCGTCGGGGGACGCGTCGGTGACGAGCACGTCGATCTGATCCAGCGGCGCGAACCCGACGAGCAGCTCCGCGCCGAACTTGTCTGCGTCGGCGACCACCACGACCCGGCGGGCGGACGCGACGATCGCCCGCTTGACGGCGGCCTCGTCGGGATCGGGAGTGCTGAGGCCGAACGCGGCCGATAGGCCGTTGGTGCCGATGAACGCCACGTCGGGGCGCAGCGCCCCGATCGCGCGCACCGTGTCGGCGCCGACGGCGGCGGCGGTGAGGCCGCGCACGCGGCCGCCGATGAGCGACAGCGACGCGCCGGGCACCGCGGCCAGCGCGTGGCCGAGGGTGAGCGAGTGCGTCACGACTTCGATGCGCTCGGCGACCAGCCGCGGGGCGAGGGCGGCTGCCACGGCCGCCGTCGTGGTGCCGGCGTCGAGGAAGACCGACCCGCTGAAGTCCTCGCCCAGCGCGTCGAGGGCGCGGACGCCGATCGCGGCCTTGGCGCGGCCGTGGTGTTCGAGCCGCTCTGCGAGTGACGGCTCGCGGGTGCTGGCGCGCTCGCGGCTGACGGCGCCGCCGTGGACGCGACGCAACGCGCCCGCCGACTCCAGGTGATCGAGATCGCGGCGGACCGTCTCGGTGGTGACGTCGAAGCGGTCTGCCAGCTCGACGACGCTGACGCGCCCCTGCGCGGCCAGCAGGAGCTCGATCTGCTCGTGGCGCTCCGTTGCGTACATCTGCGGGTCCTTCCATGGATTCCCACACATTACAACAGAATCCAACACAAACACAACCAATGCTGTGCGACGGCAGGAGTAGGTTCGAACGATGCCCGACAAGCCCGCCGCAGAATTGCCCATCGACGCCGCTCTCGTGCGCGCCCTCGTCGTCGCGCAGGCCGGCGCGCGCATACCCGACGCCGCGCACCTCGGCCTGCACAAGGCGGCGGAGGGGTGGGACAGCGAGATCTGGCGCCTCGGCGACGCGCACGCGGTACGACTTCCCCGGCGGGAGCTTGCCGCGCCGCTCGTGCTCAACGAGCAGCGCGTGCTGCCCGCCATCGCCCGGCGCCTCGCCCCGCTCGGAATCCCCGTCCCCGAGCCCGTGGTGTGCGGCGTACCGGCAGGCGGCTTCCCGTGGGCATGGTCGATCGTCCCGTGGATCGAGGGCGAGCGCGGGATGGAGGTGGCACGCTCCGACCGCGGCGGCTGGGCCGTGCCACTCGCCGCGGCACTCGGCGCGCTGCACGTGCCCGCCCCCGCCGGCTTTCCCGTCAACCCCGTGCGCGGGCGACCGCTGGCAACCCGCGACACCGCGTTCACGGACCGCCTCGCCGAGCTGCGTGACGGCGCGACGGCCGATGGCACCGCGGCCGACCGGCTCGACGCCGTCTGGCGGACCGGTCTGGCGGCCCCCGAGTGGAGCCTGCCTCCGGTGTGGATCCACGGCGACCTCCACCCCGGGAACCTCATCTCACGCGACGGCGCTCTCGCCGGCATCATCGACTTCGGCGACGTGACCGCGGGCGATCCGGCGTACGACCTCGCCATCGCCTGGCTGGCCTTCGACGCCGCGGCACGCGGACGCTTCGTAGCCGCGACCGGCACCCGCTATGACGCCGCCACGTGGCGCCGCGCCCACGCCTGGGCGGCGTTCGTCGTGCTCATGCTGCTCGTGCACAGCGACGACAACCCCGATTACTTCGAACTCGGAAGGGATGCCGTCACGCAGGTGCTCGCCGACGCGCCGGCGTGACGGCATCCGATTCGTTTGACGTACTACGTCTGGCGTACTACGTTGTGAGACCTATCGACCGCACACCGGAGGGAGGACTCATGATCAGCGCCGATGCCATCCGCGGCTACGTCGACCTCATGGTGCTGTCGCTGCTGCGCGAACACCCGTCGTACGCGTACGAGCTCGCGCAGCAGATCACCGCGACGACCGGATCGGACTACGCGATCAAGCAGACCACGCTGTACTCCGCGGTCAAACGCCTGGAGACGACGGGACTGGTCACCTCGTACCCCGGCGCATCGGGGTCCGGCAAAGCGCGGACCTATTACCGGATCACCCCCGCGGGATCGATCCATCTCGCACAGAAGGTCGCCGAGTGGCGCGACACCAAGTCCGTCGTCGACCGTTTCGTTGAAGGAATCGAACAATGAACGTCATCACCGCGTATCTCGACACGATGTTCGCGGCCTATCCGCCGTCGTCCCGCATGCTCGAGGCCAAGGCCGAACTGCACACCATGATGGAGGACGCCTACACGGCGTTCCTCGACCAGGGGATGTCGGAGAACGAGGCAGTCGGCCGGGTGATCACCGAGTTCGGAAACCTCGACGAACTCGCAGCACAGTTGGGCATCACCGCGGAGATCGCACCCGCCGCCGCGACGCAGCCGAACCTCGTCGGTGCGACCGTGCGGGTCGCGCCTGCGCCCATCACGCTGGACGAGGCCGAGACGTACGCACACGCACGGCGCACGACGCAGACGCGCTTCGCGCTCGCGCAGGCTCTGTTCGTCCTGTCACCGGCGGTTCTCATCGTCCTCTCGACGCTGAGCGCCGCTGGCGCGATCCCATTCAGCAGCAATGCGAGCGCCCTCATCGGCGTCCTCGTGCTGCTCGCCTTCGTGGCCGTCGCGGTGGGGATGCTGATACAGCGCAAGCAGCAGCTGGCGCCCTTCGCCCGCATCACGGCGGGCGAGTTCACCCGCAGCGGTGCTGTCGACCGCTGGGCGCGGGCCCTGGCCACGAGCGCGGCGCCGCACCGCACGACCGCTCAGCAGATCGCGATCGGACTGTGGATCCTCGCGATCGTGCCCGTGCTCGCGCTCAGCCTGCTGGCGCCGCCCGACACCTCGCGCACGTGGATCGGCGTCGCGCTCGCGGCGACGCTGCTCATGATCGCGGCGGGGCTCTTCATCCTGTTGCGCAGCGGCGGGGATGCCTCGGCCGCGGCCGCCCTCACACAGAGCCACCGTGGTGACCTGGGCGACCGCGACGAGAAGCGGAGCCTGGTCGGCGTGATCGCGTCGTTCTACGGTCCGCTGCTGCTGGCCGTGTACTTCGCGTGGAGCTTCATCGGCGACGCGTGGGACAGCTCCTGGATCGTGTGGCCCGTGGGGGCCGTGCTGTTCGGCGCGATCGCTGCCGGGCTGCGCTCCTGGGAGCGCTATCGCGCGGACGCCTGAGCCCCGCACAAGGGGGGTTATAGGCCAAAAAGAGTGGATGGGATCTTGATCTAGCCGCGTGATCCTGCGGTAGATCGGGGATCGGTATGCTCCGCGACGCTTAGTCGTGACCCTTCCCTCGAATTCGACGACGTGCATGGTATGCGGTGCGAGGTTGGTCAAGAACGGCCGTCATCGCTCCGGGACGCAAAGGTGGCGGTGCCCGGACTGTGGCGCATCGTCGGTGCGACGGCGGCCGGACGTGACCCGTCGTGAGCAGTTGCGCCGGTTCGTGATCTGGCTGACCGGGAAGCACACCCAGGCCGAGGTCGACGGCACCGCATCCGGACGCTCGTTCCGTCGCGAGACCGCCTGGTGCTGGGACATCCAGCCGCGGCTCGAGCCCGCCACGACGACCCACCACGCCGTGCTTGTCGACGGGGTCTGGATCGGCACCTGGTGCCTGCTGATCGCGGTCAGCGACAAGGGCGACCTGCTGGCCTGGCAGTGGTGCGGACGGGAGACCACCGCGGCGTGGACCGCGCTGCTGGAACAAGTCCCCGCCCCGGCAGTGATCGTCTCCGACGGCGGCTCCGGGCTGCCCTCAGCACTGCGCGCCTGCTGGCCCGAGACCAAGCATCAACGGTGCGTGTTCCACCTGCAGATGAACACCTCCCGGCACCTGACCCGCAACCCCCGCACCGACGCCGGAAGGGCGCTCCGAGGGCTGGTGCTCAAGCTCAGCGAGGTCCACGACGAAGACACCGCGATCGCCTGGGCAACTCCAGCTCGAGCAATGGTGGCAGACCTTCGGGCACCTCACCCGGGAACGCACCCTGTTCCGCAACGGGCAATGGGGATACACCCACGACCGGCTCCGCAAAGCCTGGCTGCTGATCCGCAAAGTCGCCCGCGACGGGGTCCTGTTCACCTGGATCAGCTACGGCAACCCGCGCACCACCTCACCACTGGAAGGCGGCATCAACAGTCAGATCCGCGACCTGCTCCGCCGCCACCGCGGGATGAGCGAGGCCCACCGCCGCCGCGCGGTCGAATGGTTCCTCGTCCTCCAACAACTCCCGCTCGACCACGCGCTCACGCTCGCGACAACCCCACCCGTCACCACCGACGAACCTGAATCCGAACCGGAAGACGAGCCCCTCGGCCCCGCCCTCTACGACACCGGCCTCGACGCCACCGAAGGCCTCTGGCTCCGCACCGGATGGGCAGGACGCGGATGACACGCCCGACCCCATCCACTCTTTTTGGCCGATAACCCCACAAGGGTTGCGCGACACGTGTCCGCGCAAACGAAAAACCCCCGCTCAGCGGGGGTTTTCTCGTTGGCTGGGGTACCTGGACTCGAACCAAGAACAAAGGTACCAGAAACCTCCGTGTTGCCAATTACACCATACCCCAATGGCTTTCCGCCGAAGCGGTGCCGAGGAACAAGTCTACGTCACCCCGGCACCAGAGCCAAACCGGCCCGTCACCCGCGCGCGTCGGAGCGTGCCTCGACCAGCGCGCCCAGACGGCGGATCGTCTCCGCCTTGCCGAGCAGCTCCATCGACTCGAACAGCGGCGGCGAGACGCGGCGGCCGCTCAACGCGACACGCAGCGGACCGTAGGCGACACGCGGCTTGAGGCCGAGGCCTCCGTCCTCGACGGGCGTGATCAGGGCGCCCGCGAGCGCGTCCTGGACGGCCGCGGCCGAGAAGTCCGTGTCGGGCACCAGTTCGAGGGCGCCGACCGACGCCACGAGCACCTCGTTCGCGTTGGCGGGGAGCGAGGCGAGCGCGTCGTCCTGGTACGCGATGTCGTCACGGAACAGGAAGCCCAGCAGGCCCGGCGCGTCGCCCAGCAGCTGCATGCGCTCCTGCACCAGGGGTGCGGCGGCGGCGAGCATCGCCTGCTGCGCCGGCGTCAGCGGCTCCTCGACGACCTCACCGGCCACGAGGTACGGCACCAGGCGCGCCGCGAAGTCCTCGGGCGGCAGCATCCGGATGTGGTCGCCGTTGATCGACTCGGCCTTCTTCTGGTCGAAGCGGGCCGGGTTGGGGTTGACGTCGACGATGTCGAACGCTGCGACCAGCTCCTCCAGCGAGAAGACGTCGCGGTCGGGGCCGATCGACCAGCCGAGCAGGGCGAGGTAGTTGAGCAGACCCTCGTGGATGAAGCCCTTGTCGCGCTGCAGGAACAGATCGGCCTTCGGGTCGCGCTTGGAGAGCTTCTTGTTGCCCTCTTCGCCCAGCACGAGCGGCATGTGCGCGAAGCGCGGGATGAAGGTCGTGACGCCGGCATCCACCAGCGCGCGGTACAGCGCGAGCTGGCGGGCGGTCGACGGCATGAGGTCCTCGCCGCGGATGACGTGCGTGATGCCCATGAGAGCGTCGTCGACGGGGTTCACGAACGGATACAGCGGCACACCGCCGGCGCGCACGAGCACGAAGTCGGGGAAGGACCCCGCGGGGAAGGTGACCTCGCCGCGGATGAGGTCGACGTAGGTGAGATCCTCGTCGGGCACGCGCAGGCGCCACGCGGGCTCCCGCCCCTCGGCACGGAAGGCGGCCTTCTGCTCGTCGCTGAGGTGGCGGTCGTGGTTGTCGTAGCCGAGCTGCTTGGCGCGCCCGTTCGCCTCGTTGCGGGCGTCGATCTCTTCGGCCGTCGAGTAGCTCTCGTACACGGCGCCTGCCGCGATGAGCTTGTCGAGCACGTCGCGGTAGATGTCGTGGCGCTGCGACTGGCGGTACGGCGCGTGCGGGCCACCCACCTCGACGCCCTCGTCCCAGTCGATCTTGAGCCAGCGCAGCGCGTCGAGCAGCTGCTGGTAGCTCTCTTCGCTGTCACGCGCGGCATCGGTGTCTTCGATTCGGAACACGAGCTTGCCGCCGTTGTGACGGGCGTACGCCCAGTTGAACAGCACCGTGCGGATCAGTCCGACGTGCGGAAGGCCGGTCGGCGACGGGCAGAACCGGACGCGGACGTCGGCGCCGCTGGCGGTCGTGGTGCGGGGATCAGGCGTAGAAGACATCACCCCTGAGTCTAGTTCGCGGATGCCGCCACGCCGGGGTCCGCGACGGGCCCGGCCACCAGCCGCTCCAAGGCCGCGAGCGTGGCTCGCACCGCCGGCACGCGGTCGGCCCCGCGCGCCGTCACGGTGTGGATGGTGCGCTGCTCCCCCGCCGGCAGCGGCACGACCGCCAGTCCCGGCAGCTGCGGGAACGACTCGACCGCCATGCGGGGCAGCGTCGCGACGCCGATGCCCTGCGCGACGAGTCCCTCGACCGCGACGAAGTTGTCGGTCTCGAACGCGATACGCGGGGCGAAACCGGCGCGGTCGCACAGCTCCAGCAGATGGCCTCGGCAGCGTGGACACCCCGCGATCCACGCGTCGCCGGCGAGCGACGAGACGTCGACAACCCCGGCGGCGGCACCCGGATGCCCTGCCGGCAGCACGGCGAGCATCTCGTCGACGCCGATCGAGCGCACGTCGAGGCCGCGCGCGCTCGACCCGTGCGGGTCGTCCCGGTCGCCCGGATAGCTGAAGGTCAGCGCGATGTCGGTGCGGTCCTCGCGCACCGCCTCGACCGCCTCAGGGGGCTCGGCCTCGACGTACGTGAGGGAGATGCCCGGATGCCGCACGGCGAGGTCTGCGAGCAGCCGTGGCACGATCGTGGGCGAGGCCGACGGGAAGGCCATGAGCCTGACGCGTGCGGCGCGCAGGCCCTGGAGCTCGGCGAGCTCTCCGGCGGCGGCATCCAGCGCGGTCGTCACGGCGGGCGCGTGCCGGGCGAGGATCCGGCCGGCGTCGGTGAGCCGGACGCTGCGACCGACCCGCTCGACGATCGCGACGCCGAGGCGCTGCTCGAGACGCTTCAGCTGCTGACTGACGGCGGGCTGGCTGTAGCCGAGTTCGAGGGCCGCCCCGGTGATCGAGCCGGCGTCGGCGACCGCCTTCACGAGGCGCAGCTCACGCGCGTCGAAGCCCGGATCGTCGGCGAACACGTCCGTCATGCATCGAGCATAAGCGAACGTTATGGGTTTCATGGAATACCTGCCGTAGACGTGAGTAATCGCCTGCTTCAGGCTGGGGACATGTCCGCGATGGTCGACTCCTCCCCCGCGATCCGCGCCGCACAGCGCGAGTTCCCCGGCGGGCGCGACTACCTCGCGGCCTGCACCACCGGCCTGCCCAGCCGCGCGACGCGCGACGCGGTCATCGCCGACCTCGACGCGGCCGCCGCAGGTCGTGTCGACCTCGCGTCGTACTGCGCGGCGGTCGAGCGCTCGCGCGCCCTGTTCGGCGCCCTCGTCGGCGTCGGTGCCGAACGGATCGCGATCGGCTCGCAGACCTCCGTCGCCGCAGGCCTCATCGCGGCGTCGCTCCCCGACGGCGCGGAGGTGCTCGTACCCGAGGGCGAGTTCTCGTCGATGGTGCTGCCGTTCGTGCACGCCGGGCGCGGCATCCGCGTCCGGACCGCACCGCTGGCGCAGCTCGCCGCGCACGTCGGTCCGGGCACCGCACTCGTCGCGTTCTCGGTCGTGCAGTCGGCCACCGGCGAGGTGGCCGACGCCGCGGCCGTCGTCGCAGCCGCCGCGCGGCACGACGCCCTCACGCTGTGCGATGCGACGCAGGCCGTCGGCTGGCTTCCGGTCGCGGCATCCGACTACGACGCCGTCGTGTGCCATGCCTATAAGTGGCTCTGCGCGCCCCGCGGGGTCGCGTTCCTCGCGCTGTCGGAGCGACTGGCCGCCCGCATGACGCCGATCAACGCCGGCTGGTACGCCGGCGACGACCCGTGGTCGTCGTGCTACGGCGGCGACGTCGAACTCGCCACGGACGCGCGGCGCTTCGACGTGTCCCCGGCGTGGCAGGCGTTCGTCGGCGCGGCGCCGGCGCTCGAGCTGTTCGCCGCCATCGATCCCGCCGACCTGTACGGGCACGCGACGGGGCTCGCCGCCGCCTTTCGCGCAGGCCTCGGACTCCCCGCCCCCGAGCGGGCCTCCGCAATCGTCACGTGGGACGACCCCGAAGGCTGCGACCTCGCCCGGCTCAGCGCCGCCGGCATCACCGCCTCCGGTCGGGCGGGACGCGCGCGGGTCGCATTCCATGTCTTCAACGACGCCGACGACGTCGATCTGGCACTCGCGGCGCTCGGTCGCTGACCCCCCGGCGGCCCCGGGCGGACTGCGTAGACTGCTGACGCGGGTCAGCCGGCCCACGCCCCGACGGAGACCTCATGACCGCCCACCCCCACCGCACGGTGCTGCGCGGCGGCGTCGTGATCGACGGCACGGGGAGCGCACGGCGCACGGCCGACGTCGAGGTCACCGGCGGGCGGGTGGGTGCCGTCGGCGAGGTGGAGGCCCGCTCCGGCGACACCGTGGTGGACTGCCGCGGCCGCTTCGTGATGCCCGGGTTCATCGACGCCCACGCGCACGCCGACGGCCTGGTCTTCGATCCCGACGTGCAGCTGACCCTGCTGCGACAGGGCGTGACCACGGTCATCGGCGGTCAGGACGGCGTCTCGTACGCTCCGGGCGACGGCGTGTGGGCGTCCCGCTACTTCGCCGCGATCAACGGGCCGCACCCGACCTATGCGGGTGGAGGCGTCGCCGAGCTGCTCGCCTCGTACGACGACGCGACGCCCCTCAATGTCGGCTACCTCGTCCCGGCCGGAACCGTGCGCCACGAGGTCATGGGAATGCAGACCGGGCGGGCGGATGCCGTCCAGCTGGCCGAGATGCAACGGCTCGTCGCCGACGGGCTCGACGCCGGTGCGCTCGGCCTTTCGACGGGGCTCGACTACGTGCCGGGGATCTTCGCCGACGCCCAGGAGCTCGCCGCGCTGTGCGCACCCGTCGCCGCAGTCGGCGGCCTGTACGTCACGCACATGCGCGGCGGCTACGAGACGAACACCGCGGCGGGCGTGCGCGAAGTCGTATCCATTTGCACCGGCGGCGACGCGCACGGCGGCGTCCGTGGGCATGTCTCGCACCTGCACGTCGACGCCGACGACGCCGAGCGGCTGCTGGCGGAGTCCGCGGCATCCGGAGCCGACCTCTCCTTCGACATGTACCCGTACACGCGCGGCTGCACGCTGGTGTCGATGGCCGTGCTGCCGCCCGAATACAGCGCGCTCGCGGTCGACGAGGCGCTCGGACGTCTCGCCGACCCCGCCGAACGGACCCGGCTGCGAGGCGAGTGGTTCCCGCGCGTCGCCGACAAGCCGAGCCTTGGGCCGGACTGGCCCGCGATGATCCGCGTGGGCCATACGCCGGCGGCGGACTGGGCGTGGGCACCGGGCCTGACGATCGCCCAGATCGCCCGCGAGCGCGGCACCGATGTCGTCGACGCGACGCTCGACCTCCTCGTCGCCGGTCGCCTCGAGGTGAACGCCGTCATGGCGGTGAGCGACGAGCGGCCGATCGAGAACCTCGCACGGCTGTTCGCCCACGACGCGTTCACCGGCGGATCGGACGGCATCTTCGTCGGCGCCGTGCCGCACCCGCGGGCAGCCGGTTCGTTCGCGCGGCTGCTCGGCACATATGTCGGGCGCTCCTTCGACTGGGAGGGCGCCGCCGTGCACCTGGCCGCGCGCACGGCGGAACGCTTCGGCCTCGCCGGCCGCGGCGTCATCCGGCCAGGAGCCGCCGCCGACATCGCGATCGTCGACCCGCTCGCGGCGTCGGATGCCGCCACCTACGACGACCCGCGCGCGCTGGCCCGCGGCATCCACGATGTGTTCGTGGGCGGCGTCCGCGTGCTGCGGGACGGCATGCTCACCGGGGCGCTCGCCGGACGCGGACTGCGCCGCTCCCCGATCCCGACCACCTCCACGAAAGGAACACCGTGACCAAAGAAGCCGTCATGATCCACAACGCCCCCAAGCCCGCCGGTCCGTACAGCCACGGCGTCGCCGCGGCCGGCCTGCTCTTCACCGCCGGCTTCGGCCCGCAGGACCCCGCCACCGGCGAGGTCGTGCCCGGCGGCGTCTACGAGCAGACCCAGCAGGTGCTGCGCAACGTCCGCAGCGTCCTGGAGGCCAAGGGCGCGTCGTTCGACGATGTCGTCAAGGTCACCGCCCACCTGCAGCACCTCAAGCGCGACTTCGCCGAGTACAACCGCGCGTACGGCGAGTTCTTCGCCGAACCGTATCCGGTCCGCACCACCGTCGGCTCCGATCTCTACGACATCCTCGTCGAGATCGACGTCGTCGCGGTCCTGCCGGAGGCGTGATGACGGTCGGGCGCGTCCTCGCCGACGACGACAAGGGACTGCCTGCCGACGCCGTGGGCATGACCGTGGGCGCGTTCCTCGAACGCGGGCCGCGCCTCGCGGACTTCTGGACGCCGCTCCTCGTGCTCGACGAGGGCGCCCTCGACGACAACATCGCGTTCCTCGCCGGCTGGGTCGCGCAGCGCGGCCTCGAGCTCATGCCTCACGGCAAGACGACGATGGCCCCCGCGCTGTGGCGACGCCAGCTCGATGCCGGTGCCACCGGCATCACCGTCGCCACCCCGTCTCAGCTGCGCGTGGCGGTTCATTCCGGCATCCCGGCCGTCATGCTCGCCAACCAGCTCGTGCAGCCCGACGTGATCCGCTGGGCGGCGGAACTCGCGGCATCCGGCACGCGGATCTGGAGCTGGGTCGACGACCGGGCCGCGATCGACGGCATCGAGCGCGCGCTCGGCGGCACCCCTGCGCATCCGCTCGAGGTGCTCGTCGACCTCGGCCGCCCCGGCGGGCGCACCGGGGCACGCTCGGCCGGCGCGGCCGTCGCCCTCGCTGAGAGGATCGCAGCGTCGCCGGCCGTACGGCTCGCGGGGGTCGCCGGGTACGAGGGTGCCGTCGCTCACGGCCGCGGGCCGGAGGGACTGGCCGCGGCACGCGCGTTCGTCGATGAGGTGCTCGCCGTGCATGAGGCGTTCACGCCGCTGTACGACGACGGCGACGTGATCGTGACGGCGGGCGGCAGCGCCTACCCCGACGTGGTGGGGACGGCGTTCGCCGCCGCGGCGGCGAGCGGCGACCGCGCCCGGTTCGTGCTGCGCTCGGGTGCGTATGTCGTGCACGACCACGGCTACTACCGGCAGAACTCGCCGTTCGACGGCGCAGGGTTGCGGCCGGCGACGCGGGGCGTCGCCCGTGTCGTCTCACGACCCGAACCCGCACTCGCCCTCGTCGACGCGGGCAAGCGCGACTTCCCGTACGACGAGGGGCTTCCGCAGCCGCTGTACGCGATCACCGGTGACGGCGAGCGGATGCCGCTTCACGGCGCCGAGACGACCAAGCTGAACGACCAGCACGGGTTCGTGAGTGTTCCCGCCGACTCATCGCTCGCCGTGGGCGACCTCGTCGTGTTCGGCCTCTCACACCCGTGCACGATGTTCGACAAGTGGCGGATCGTCCCCGTCGTCGGCTCCCTCGACGATGCGACGTTCGATCCCGCGACCGCCACCGTCGTGGACCTGGTCGAGACGCGGTTCTGAGCGCCGCTCGGCACGCGGTGGCG
>Ga0160446_100092_pt1 | contig 84374 bp, 75 predicted proteins | sample HID1973I_E1MG_FD_108200 | JGI IMG/M metagenome (GOLD analysis project Ga0160446, IMG submission 108200) | Enriched mosquito-associated microbial communities from UW Madison campus, WI, USA - HID1973I_E1 MG | ecosystem: Host-associated > Arthropoda: Insects > Digestive system > Unclassified ...
CAATGCCGAGGTCGAAGCCAAGGTCAAGGCCGAGGTCGAGGCCCTTTGCGCCCGCTTCCCCCTCTACCAGGGCATGTGAACAAAACCGCAGCGCGGGACTATAAAAGCCCGCGCTGCGTCATCCGGCAAGCTGGGCGGGGACGAGACCGCGCAGCGAATTTCCAATCCACAGCCGGGCGCGGGCCAGATCCGCGCGTGGCAGGATCGCCTCGGCACATTGGCCGGTTTCCAGCAATTCCGCGCGAAGCGTGCCCGGCAGCAGCCCGCAATGCAGGGGTGGCGTGCGCATGCCCTGGCCGAGATCGAAGAAGACATTCGTGATCGTGCCTTCGCAGACCTCGTACCGTTCGTTTGCCAAAAGGAATTCGTCGATCCCGGCGGGCAACGCGGCCCGCGCGGCGTCATGAACGGGTCGGCGCGTCGACTTGACCCGCAACCAGGGATCGCCGGAATAGAGGTGCCGGTCCGACAGGGCGACCCGCCAAACCGTCAGCGCCGGGGGCAAGTTGGCGGCGACGACCTCCATCCGGCCGGTTTCGTCCATCGTCAAGCGCATCCGCGCCGGACCATCCGGCGTCGCCGCCAGAAGTGCCGCACGCGCCCCTTGCAAATCGCAACGCCAGCCGAGACGCGCGGCCGAGGCGGCCAACCGCTCAAGGTGCCGGGGCAGGTGGGACAGATCACGGCCGTCCCACAGCAACGTCTCGATCAGCCGCAGATCCGGGCCGGATCCGCGAAGCGCGCCTTCCATAGCGCCTCCTCCCATTCACCATCGGCGGTGGAATCGTGGATCACGCCACCACCCACGTTCACCATCAGCCGGCCGTCGTCGAACAGCCGCAGCGTGCGGATCGCGACGTTGAAGGCCGCGCGGCCATCCGGCGCCATCCATCCGATCGAGCCGCAATAGACGCTCCGCGCATGTGGTTCCAACTCGGCAATGATTTCCATCGCGCGGATCTTTGGGGCACCGGTGACGGACCCGCAGGGAAACAGCGCCTGCATCAGGGCTGACAGGCGTGGTCTTTCACTCAACTGGCCGATGATGCGCGAGGTCATCTGATGGACGGTCCGCAGGGTCTGGACGTGGAACAGCTCGGTGACGCGCACCGAGCCCACACGGGCGATGCGCGCGATATCATTCCGCAGCAGGTCCACGATCATCAGGTTTTCGGCGCGGGTCTTTTCATCTGCGGCCAGCGCGCGGGCCAAGGCATGATCGCGCGCCGGGTCGGGGTCGCGGGGGGCCGTGCCCTTCATCGGCCGGGTCTCGATCATGCCGTCGGCATCCAGCGCAAAGAATAACTCGGGTGAGCGCGACAGGATCGCGGGTCCACGACCCAGATCGACAAATGCGCCGTGCCCGACCGGCTGGACGCGGGCCAGAGCGCCGTAAAGCCCCGCTGCGCTGCCCTGCAAAAGCTGGCCCTGCATCGGGAATGTCAGGTTCACCTGATAACAGTCGCCCTGCGCGATATAATCGGCAAGGCGGGCAAAGCTGGCCCGATACTCCTGCTGGCCGATCAACGGCTGAAAAGGGGCAATGCGGACCCCGGCAGCCTGAGCGTCTGCCTGGGTATGGAATTCCCGCGCGGACAGGGGCTGTCGATAGACGCCGAAAGCCAGCAAGGGTTCATCCTGTGGCTGGCGCAGCAGCGGGCGCAGGCGCGATTCCAGCGCCATCCCAGCCTCATACCCGGCCCATCCGGCGATCCACGCGCCTTCGGCATGGGCGCGGTCCAGTTCCTCAAGCGCTGGCAGAACTTCGTCAGGGGTTTCGGCCAGGATCAGCCGGTCGGCGTCCCGAAAGATCGCGGGCCGGCCTTCAGGCCCGTTTTCCACAAGGATCATCGCCGTTCCCGATCTCGTTTGCCCCGGAATGCGCTTATCCCACCGGAAGCACCTGCTTTTCAAGCGCCGCCGATGGGCCTTTGGATCAATCAATTGACGCACTAGTATTTTAGTGTAACTTGACCTCGCGCCGTGACGACATCGCCGATGCAAGGCGCGATGCGAGGAGACGGCATGAACATCCAGAACCTGGCGAGGCTTGCCCGCGCTGCCCTGCCGGCTTCAAATCCGTCTTGCCGGGTTTGCCGCGACGGTCATGCCGCACAGCATGACGGGAGCATCTGAAATGGCGGGACAGCGCAGGATGGCGGTTCTGGCGATCCTGCTCGCGACCGTTCTGGCGGGGCTGGATGCCGTGATCGTGCGGACGCTGGCGGGCGGAGTCCATCCATTCATGATCGCCTTCTTTCGCGCCTTGTTCGGCCTGATCGCGGTCCTGCCCTGGATTCTGCGGCGGGTGGATCTGCGCGCCTCGCCCTATCGCGGATTGCATGTGCTGCGCGCGGCGCTGAAACAGGCCTCGCTTGTGTCGCTGTTCCTGGCTTTTACCCATGCGCCGCTGGCCGATGCGACCGCGATCACCTTTACCGCTCCGATCTTTCTGACCCTGGGGGCCGTGCTTTTCCTGGGCGAAAAGATCGGTCCTGCGCGCATCGCTGCCGTAGCGATTGGATTTCTGGGCATCCTGGTGCTGATCCGTCCCGGCGCGGCCGGGTTCGATCCCTGGCTGCTTTGCGCGCTGGCGGGGGCGATGCTGACCGCGACGATCCAGCTGGTCCTGCGTGGAATGACCCGCCACGACACCGCCGAAAGACTGGTTGCCTGGAACCTGCTTGCGATGGTGCCGCTGGGACTGGTGGCAGCCCTGCCGGTCTGGCAGATGCCGACATCGCCGCAACTTCTGCTGCTGGTCCTGCAAGGGGTGCTGGGCGCCGCCAACATGTCGCTGGTCACGCGCGCCTTTTCGCTGGCCGAGGCCTCGTTCCTGGCGCCGTTCGATTTTCTGCGCCTGCCGGTGGTGGCGGTACTGGCATTTCTGTTCTTCGATCAGCTTCCCGCCTGGACCACCTGGGCAGGGGCGGCGGTGATCGTCCTTGCAACCCTGATCGGCAGCATCGGCGGGCGCGAGCCGAAGCGCGAGAAATAAGGTTCACAAGAATTCTAGATATACTAATATATCACATAACGGGTTCCGATTCGGGACCCCGCTGAAGAGCGACGGAGGGCGCTCTTCGCTGCCACAGAGCCGAAAGGCGATGCCGCAAAAGCGGAGGCGGCTCCTGCAAGGGACCGCCGCCACCCGAAGGGAGGAGGGTGCCCCATGAATTCATTCATCGGCAAACGAGCATTGGCCAGCGGCGTGTCGCTGGTCGGGCTTGTGATCCTGGTGTTTTTCCTGTCGCGCCTGACCGGCGATCCGACGAACCTTTACCTGCCGCTGGACGCGACGACCGAGATGCGCGACCAGTTCCGGGAATTGCACGGCTTCAATGATCCGCTCGTTGTGCAGTTCGGCCGCTATGTCGGCGACTTGGTGCGCGGGGATTTCGGCGACTCGATCCGACAGGCGCGGCCGGCGATGGACGTCGTGCTGCAAGCCTTCACCTGGACCCTGTGGCTGGCCTTCATCACCATGAGCCTCGTTACGCTCGCGGCCATCGTCATCGGCTCGCTGGCCGCGTTCAAGGTCGGGGGGGTGTTCGACCGGATCGCGACCTTCTTTTCGCTGATCGGGGCCTCGGCGCCCGATTTCTGGATCGCAATCGTCGCGATCGTCATTTTCGCCGTGAACCTGCACTGGCTGCCGACATCCGGGACGGGAACGGCGCTGCATTGGGTGCTGCCGGTCGCGGTGCTGTTCATCCGTCCCTTCGGCCTGATCCTGCAAGTCGTGCGCGGCTCGATGATCACGGTGCTGTCTTCGGCCTATGTCAAGACGGCGAAGGCCAAGGGCGTGCGCACGCGGCCGATCATCTTTGTCCACGCCCTGCGCAATGCGATGCTGCCGGTCATCACCGTGATCGGCGATCAGGCGGCGGCGATCCTGAACGGCGCCGTGGTGATCGAGACGATCTTCGGCTTTCCCGGCATCGGCAAGCTGATGATCGACTCGATTTTGCTGCGCGACTTCTCGGTGGTGCTGGCCGCGATCATGGTTTCGGCGCTGGCGATCTTCATCATGAACTTGCTGATCGACCTGGCCTATGCCGCGCTCGATCCCCGCATCCGGTATTGAGCGATGTCCATGTCAGAAACACAGACTTTGACCGAATCCAAGGAACGCGGTGCTTTCTCGCGCTGGATCTCGATGCTCTGGGCCGACAAGCTGGCCTTCTTCGCGGCGTTGTTCCTGCTGATCGTGGTGCTGTGCGCGCTGTTCGGCCCCCTGCTGATGGAGACGCTGGCGACCAAGCAGAACCTGCGCGGCCGCAATGCCATGCCCTTCGATCTCAGCCGGGGCTGGGCCTATGTGCTGGGGGCTGACGCGCTTGGCCGACCGCTGCTGGCCCGCATCGTCGTTGCAGCGCAGAACACCATCATGGTCGCGGCAGGCGCGGTGCTTGGCTCGGCGGTGATCGGCTGCGGGCTTGGCCTGATTGCCGGCTACAGCCGCAAGCGCGCCGCGCAATGGATCATGCGACTGGGCGACGTCATCATGTCGTTCCCGTCGCTGCTGCTGGCGGTGATCGTGCTTTACATGCTGGAGCCTTCTGTCGGGAATATCGTCCTGGTTCTGGCGATCACGCGCATCCCCGTCTATCTGCGCACCACTCGGGCCGAGGTGCTGGAGATCCGCGAGCGGATGTTCGTGCAGGCCGCCAAGGTCATGGGCGCGTCCGACCGACGCATCGTGTTCCGCCATATCCTGCCGGTGGTGCTGCCGACGCTGGTGACCATTGCCACGCTCGACTTCGCCTTCGTCATGCTCGCCGAAAGCTCGCTTTCATTCCTGGGGATCGGCATTCAGGCGCCCGAGATCACCTGGGGCCTGATGGTCAGCCAGGGCCGGCAATACCTGACGACAGCGTGGTGGCTGTCCTTTTGGCCGGGCCTTGCGATCATCCTGACCACCCTGTCGCTGAACCTGCTGTCGAACTGGTTGCGCATTGCGCTGGACCCCGCCCAACGCTGGCGGCTGGAGATGAGGGGCCGCAAGAATGGCTGAGCACCTGTTGGAAGTCCGCGACCTCTCGGTCGAATTCCACACCGCCGCGGGCACGGTGAAGGCGGTCCAGAATGTCAGCTGGCATCTGGACCGGGGCGAGACGCTGGCGATCCTGGGCGAAAGCGGATCGGGAAAATCGGTGTCTGCCTCGGCGGTGATGAACCTGATCGACATGCCCCCCGGACGGATCACCAGCGGCCAGATCCTGCTGAACGGCCGCGACATGCTGAAGATGACGGACGAGCAGCGCCGCCAGATCAACGGTGCCAAGATCGCGATGATCTTTCAGGATCCGCTGGCGCATCTGAATCCGGTCTATACCGTCGGCTGGCAGATCGCCGAGATGGTGACGACGCATGGCGGTGCGCGTGACAAGGCTCAGGCCCGCGCGTTGGAGCTGCTGCGCCGCGTCGGCATTCCCGAAGCCGAACCGGCGATGGCGAAATATCCGCACCAGTTCTCGGGCGGGCAGCGCCAGCGGCTGATGATCGCGATGGCGCTGGCCTGCAAGCCCGATATCCTGATCGCGGACGAGCCGACCACCGCGCTTGACGTCACCGTCCAGGCGCAGGTGCTGGAACTGCTGAGCGAGCTTCAGGACGAAACCGGCATGGGGATCCTGATCATCACCCATGACCTTGGCGTCGTGGCCGAGATCGCGGACCGCGTCGTGGTGATGAATTCGGGCTGTATCGTCGAAACGGGCAACGCGCTTGAAGTCTATCGCAACCCCAAGAACCCCTATACCCGCAAGCTGATCGACGCCGCCCCCGGCAAGGGAGAGATGCCGGACGAACGCGACCGCTCGGGGCAGCCCCTGCTGCGCGCGGTCGGGCTGCACAAGCATTACGGAGCCTTCCATGCGCTGAAGGGCGTCGACCTGACCATCATGCCGGGCGAGACGGTGGCGGTGGTGGGTGAATCCGGGTCGGGAAAATCCACGCTGGCGCGAGCGATCCTGCGCTTGGACGACCCCGATCAGGGCCAGATCCTGTATCGTGGACAAGACCTGATGCGCATGTCCCCGCGCGAGATTTTTGGGTTGCGCCGCGATCTGCAGATGGTGTTCCAGGATCCCACGCAATCGCTGAACCCGCGCATGACCGTGTTCCAGCTGATCTCGGAAGCCTGGGTTATCCATCCCGACATCCTGCCGAAAGCCCGCTGGAAGGAACGCGTTGCCGAACTGCTGACCAAGGTCGGACTGCATCCCGATCACGCAAGACGCTATCCGCACCAGTTCTCGGGCGGGCAGCGCCAGCGCATCGCCATTGCCCGCGCGCTGGCGATGGAGCCCAAGCTGATCGTCTGCGACGAGGCGGTTTCGGCGCTGGACGTGTCCATTCAGGCGCAGGTGATCCAGTTGCTGGACGGGCTTCGGCGCGAATTCGGCCTGTCCTATCTGTTCATCGCCCATGACCTGCCGGTTGTGCGCGATTTCGCGGACCGCGTCATCGTGATGAAATCCGGCACCATCGTCGAGGAAGGGCCGGTGCGACAGATCTTCGAGGCGCCCCGCCAGCCCTATACCCAGGCCCTGCTGTCAGCCAGCCTTGACCCCGATCCCGAGGTTCAAGCCGCCCGCCGTCAATCCCGCGAAGAAACTGAAAGAGTCCCTGCATGAAGCCCGACGTCCTGGTCGCCTATCCCCTGCGTTCCCCGTTTATGGAGGAGCTTGGCCAGCGCTATACGCTGCATCGCCTGGATCAGGCCGACGACCGTGATGCCCTGCTGGAAAAGGCGGGGCCGGTCTGCACGGCGATGGTCGTCAACGGGCATGTCACCGTGGACAAGGCGCTGCTGGACCGGCTGCCCGCGTTGCGGCTGGCCGCGTGCTCATCGGCGGGGTTCGACCAGATGGATCTGGTCGAGATGACGCGCCGAGGTATCGCGCTGACCAACACTTCGGATGCGCTGGTCGACGAGGTGGCGAACATGGCCGTCCTGCTGGCACTCGCCTGTCAGCGGCGGCTGGTCGAGGCGGATGCCTATGTCCGTTCCGGCGAATGGGGGCGCAAGGGCATGTTCCCGCTGACCCCCTCGACCGTCGGGCGGCGCACCGGGATTGTCGGGCTGGGCAATATCGGCCATTCGATCGCCCGGCGCTGCGAGGCGTTGGGGCATGAGATCGGCTATTTCGGACGCAGCCGCAAACCCGTCGACTACCGCTTCTTCGACGATCTGGTGCGGCTTGCCGACTGGGCGGATATCCTGATCGTGGCGACTCCGGGCGGGGCAGGGACCGAGGGGCTGGTTTCGGCCGAGGTCATCCGCGCGCTCGGGCCCGAGGGCACGCTTGTCAATGTCGCCCGCGGCACCGTGGTCGACGAGGCGGCGCTGATTGCAGCCCTGCAAGGCGGCAAGCTGGGATCGGCCGGGATCGACGTCTACCTGAACGAGCCAACCCCCGACCCGGCGCTGGCGGCATTGTCGAACGTCATCCTGTATCCGCATCACGCGAGTGGCACGGTCGAGACCCGCGACCGCATGGCGCGCATGGCGCTGGACAACGTGGATGCTTTCTTTGCCGGCCAGCCGCTGCTGACGCCGGTCAACTGATCACCTGCGCCAGTTCAGGCGAAATAGTCCGGATAGAGCTGGCGCAGGTCCTCGATCTTGGCGATCGTGCGGCTCAGGTGGTCGCGCATCGCATCGACCGCACCCCCTGCCGAACGATCGGCTAGCGCATCGACGATCGCCACGTGACCGGCGATGGTCCCCTGCGCCTTGCCCTTTTCGGGCAGATGCAGGCGACGGATGCGGTCAAGATGGCCGGACCTGCCGCGCACCAGCATATGCAGCCCGCTGCGGTCGACCCCCGCGAACAGGGTCTGGTGGAACAGTTCGTCCAGTTCCTGAAACACCACCAGCTGCTCGGGATCGTCGGCGACCGCTTGCTGCATGCGGATCAGCGTGCGCGAGCGGTTCACCACCGTCGCATTATCCGTGTCCGCAAGCCTGCGCACGACCTCGGTTTCCAGCGCCACGCGCAGGAAATGCGCCTCGTGGATCTGGGGAATGTCGATCCGCGTCACAACCGTGCGCGACTGGGGATAGATGCGGACCAGACCTTCCTGCTTGAGAAGCTGCATCGCTTCGCGGATCGGTGTCTGGCTGACCTCATAGGTCTCGGTCAGGTCGGACCGCGTCAGCGTGGTGTCCGGCGGCAATTGCAGCGAGATGATCCGTCGCCGCAGGTCGTCATAGACACGCTGAACCGTTCCGCCTGCGAGCGTCCCCGCATGAGGTTCGGAAAAGCCGAAGGTCGAGGCGAGCGAAGAGTTCATGACGTGATCCTTTGCAACAAAATTCTAGGCGAGGACAGGCTGATATACAAGAATTCAAATAGCCGTTGATATAGGAGAGCAACTAAAATATTAGTATGAATGAGGAGCGCGCCATCATGATTCTGGCGCGGAAGGAGGGAAAATGGCAGCCAAGACACCCAGCGAGCTTCGTTCTGCCCGGTGGTTTGCGCCCGACGACCTGCGCAGCTTCGGGCACCGCTCGCGCATGATGCAGCTCGGCTATTCCGAGGCGGATTTCCGGGACAAACCGGTCATCGGGATCCTGAATACCTGGTCGGAACTGAACACCTGCCATTCGCATTTCCGCGAACGCGCCAAGGATGTCGCGCGCGGCGTGCTGCAAGGGGGCGGCCTGCCGGTCGAGATGCCCTCGCTTTCCGTGGACGAAAGCTTCACCAAGCCGACCTCGATGCTTTATCGCAACATGCTGGCGATGGAGACCGAAGAGATGATCCGCAGTCACCCGCTGGACGGTGTGGTGCTGATGGGCGGTTGTGACAAGACCACGCCGGGGCTGGTCATGGGCGCGATTTCGGCCGGTGTGCCGATGATCTATCTGCCTGCGGGACCGATGCTGCGCGGCAATTACGCGGGCAAGATCCTTGGCTCGGGCTCGGACGCCTGGAAATACTGGGACGAACGCCGCGCCGGGAACATCTCGGACAAGGAATGGCAGGGGGTCGAAGGCGGCATCGCGCGTTCGGCAGGGGTCTGCATGACGATGGGCACGGCCTCGACCATGACGGCGATCGCCGACGCGATGGGGATCACGCTACCTGGCGCGTCCTCGATCCCGGCGGTGGACAGCAACCACCAACGCATGGGCGCCGATTGCGGACGCCGCATCGTGGATATGGTGTGGGAAGACCTGACGCCCGACCGGATCATTACCGAGGCCGCATGCCGCAACGCCGCGGTGGTGGCGATGGCGACGGGCTGTTCGACCAATGCCGTCGTCCACCTGATCGCGATGGCGCGGCGCGCAGGCGTCGACCTGACGCTGGATGACCTTGATGCGCTGGGACGCATCACGCCGCTGATCGCCAATGTCCGGCCCGCGGGCAAGGACTACCTGATGGAAGATTTCTATTATGCGGGCGGCCTGCGCGCGCTGATGAAGCAGATCGAGGATCGGCTGGAACTGTCCTGCTTGACCGTCACGGGCAAGACCATGGGCGAGAACCTGGAAGGCGCGCAGGTCTATAACGACGACGTCATCCGGCCCCTGTCGAACCCGGTCTATGCCGAAGGCTCGCTTGCGGTCTTGCGGGGCAACCTGTGCCCGGATGGCGCGGTCATCAAGCCCGCTGCCTGCGACCCGAAATACCATGTCCATCAGGGACCCGCGCTGGTCTTTGACAGCTACCCCGAGATGAAGAAGGCGATCGACGACGAGCATCTGGACGTGACGCCCGACACGGTGATGGTCCTGCGCAATGCCGGGCCGCAAGGCGGGCCGGGCTTTCCCGAATGGGGAATGCTGCCGATCCCCAAGGCCCTGATCAAGCAGGGGCACCGCGACATGCTGCGGATTTCGGACGCGCGGATGTCGGGGACGTCATATGGCGCCTGCGTGCTGCACGTCGCTCCGGAAAGCTATGTCGGCGGGCCTCTGGCGCTGCTGCGGACTGGCGATATCGTGCGGCTGGACCTGCCTAACCGGACCCTCGACATGTTGGTGCCCGAGGATGAGCTGGCCACGCGCCGTGCCGCCTGGCAGGCGCCCGAGCCGCGCTTCGACCGCGGCTACGGCTGGATGTTCCAGCGCCACGTCACGCAGGCCGACCAGGGCTGCGACTTCGACTTCCTGCAATCGGATTTCGGCCGCACTGCCGGCGAACCCGACATTTTCTGAGGATCCCATGACAGAGCACAGCCTTTCGGACGCGACCCGCGCGAAACTGAAGAAAGTCTCGACCGCCTCGGTCGCGACGGCACTGTTCAAGCGTGGCCTGCGCAACCAGTTCATCCAGGGCGTCGGCCCGGTCTCGCCCAAGGACGAGAACATGGTCGGCCCGGCCTTCACGCTGCGCTATATCCCCGCGCGCGAGGACCGCAACCCGATCACCGTGTTCCGCAATCCCGATCACCCGCAGCGCGTCGCGATCGAGACTTGCCCGGCGGGACATGTGCTGGTGATGGACGGGCGCAAGGATGCACGCGCGGCGACCGCCGGCTCGATCCTGATCACCCGGCTGGCGCTGCGCGGTGCGGCGGGTGTCGTTACCGATGCGGGGATGCGCGACGCGGAAGGTATCGGCAAGCTGGACATGCCGGCCTATTTCGCCAAATCCTCGGCGCCCACGAACCTGACCCTGCACGAGGCGCTGGACATCAATGTCCCGATTTCCTGCGGTGACGCGCCGGTCTTTCCGGGCGATGTGATCGTTGGCGACAAGGACGGCGTGATGGTGATCCCCGCGCATCTGGCCGACGAGATCGCCGATGAATGCACCGGCATGGAAAGCTTTGAGGATTTCGTGCTGGAGCAGGTGAAGGATGGCGCCGCGATCATCGGCCTTTATCCCTGCACCAAGGACGAAAACCAGAAGAAATACGAAGAGTGGCGCGCCCGGACCGGCCGGTAACGTCGGGCGCCCTGACCGGGCCGCAGCCTTCCCTGGCGGCCCGGTCATCAGGCCGGACCGAAGGGTTGGACAGGTACCGGAGGCCTCCGGACCGGCCCCTTGCTTGGCGGATTTCGCCAGACGCTTTCCCGCTCAGACAAGAAACGTCGCAGAACCGTTAATTGAAATATTAGCGTTCATGCGTATAAGATAAATGCAGCAGTCCGGGGAATCACACGGTTGAGGAGCCGCCCCCGGCGCCAATCGCCCCGCAGCCGGGGCCCATAGGGAGGAATAGCATGACCATCCACAAGGCCGCCTTCTGGCTTTCGGGCACGATCCTTGCCGCGGGCCTCAGCCCCGCCTTCGCCCAGCAGGGCAATGATGTCACCGTGGTCCTGGCCGAAACCGTCGATGTCGTCGAACCCTGCATGGCCGCCCGCCAGGACGTGGGCCGAGTCATCTCGGAAAACGTGAACGAGATGCTGGTCGAGTTCGATTACGTGAATGGCGGGCTGAAGCCGCGCCTTGCGACCGAATGGAGCCAGGTCGACAACGACACCTGGGAATTCAAGCTGCGGCCCGGCGTCAAATGGCATGACGGCACCCCCCTGACGGCCAAGGACGTCCAGTTCACCATCGAGCGGAACAAGAACCCGAAGCTGTCCTGCGAGACCGGAGGCAAGTATTTCGGCGGGACTGAGTTCAGCTTTGAAATTCCCGACGACAACACCATCCGCATCACCACCAACCCGCCGCAACCGATCCTGCCGCTGCTGATGACAGTGATGCCGGTGCAGTCGGCGGCGACCACGCCCCCGGACGAATTCGACCGCAAGCCCGTGGGTACCGGTCCTTATGTCTTCAGCGACTGGCAGGTCGGGCAATCGATCACCGTAAGCCGCAATCCCGATTACTGGGGCGAGCAGCCGCAGGTCGAGAAGGCGACGTATCTGTTCCGTTCCGACAGTGCCGTCGCTGCTGCGATGGTCGAGGCGGGAGAGGCCGATATCGTGCCCTCGATCGCGCTGCAGGATGCGAACAACAAGGAAACCGATTTCTCCTATCCGAACTCGGAAACCACCTCGCTGCGCATCGATACCCGCGTCGCGCCGACCAATGACCGCCGCATCCGCGAGGCGATGAACCTTGCCATCGACCGCGAGGCGATGGTGGGCACGCTGTTCCCGGCGGATGCCCAGATCGCGACGCACTTGGTTGTGCCGACGACCATCGGCTACAACCCCGACGTTCCGGTCTGGCCCTTCGATCCCGAGAAGGCCAAGGAACTGGTGGCCGAGGCCAAGGCCGACGGCGTTCCGGTCGACACCCAGATCCGCATCATCGGCCGCAACGGGCAATACCCGAACGCGACCGAGGCGATGGAAGCGATCATGGCGATGCTTCAGGATGTCGGCCTGAACGTGAAACTCGACATGTATGATGTCTCGGTCTGGAACAACTACTTCGTCTCGCCCTTCGTTGCCGATGCCGGCCCGACCCTGACCCAGTCCCAGCATGACAACGCGACCGGTGACCCGGTGTTTACCGCCTTCGTGAAATATGCCTCGGAAGGCAGCCACTCGATGCTGCGCGACCCGGCCGTCGACGAGCTGATCGCCAAGGCCACCGCGGCCACCGGGGAGGAACGGACGAAGCTGTGGCAGGAGCTTTTCGCCAAGGTGAACACCGACATCATCGCGGACATTCCAATGTTCCACATGGTCGGCTTCACCCGCGTCTCGCCGCGCCTCGACTTCAAGCCGACCATCGCGACCAACTCGGAACTGCAGCTTTCGCAGATCAAGTTCAAGTGACGCATCTGCGGGCCGGGGGCTTTCCCGGCCCGCATCTTTGACAAGAGGATCCCATGCCCAGATTTGACCGCGCCGCGTTGCTGAGCTTTGCCGAAACCCTGCTGATCCGGGGCGGGATGGAGGCAGACAAGGCCTCCGCCACCGCCGAAGTGCTGGTCGAGGGCGACATGATCGGCCACGAAACCCACGGTCTGCAACTGATGCACTGGTATCTGGAATGCCTTGCGGATGGCAGCCTGAACGGCAAGGGCAGCTATGAGGTCGTGGCCGACAAGGGCGCTGGTTTCGTCTGGGACGGCCGGCTTCTGCCCGGTGCCTGGCTGATGTCGCAGGCGATCGAGCAGGCAATGGAGCGGGTTGGTGACCACGGCATCGTCGGCGCCGCGATCCGCAACTCGCATCATACCTGCGCGCTTTCAGCCTATATGCGCAAGGCGACCGATCGGGGATTGATCGTGCAGATCTCGGTTTCGAACCCGGCCGCGGCACGGGTGGCGCCCTATGGTGGGACCAAGCCTGTGCTGACGCCCAACCCGCTTGCCATGGGGTTCCCGACCTCGGGAGATCCGATCCTGGTCGATGTCTCGGCCTCGATCACGACGACGACGATGACGCAGCTTATGGCCAAGCGGGGCGAGCGCTACCCCGAAAAATGGGGGCTGACCGCCGATGGCGAGCCAACCGACGACCCGCGCGAGATTACCGAGCACGGCGGCACCATGATGCCGCTGGGTGGCGCGCTGAAAGGGCACAAAGGCTATGGGATGGCGCTGATCGTCGATCTGCTGGGGCAGGGGCTATCGGGCAAGGGGCGGGCCAATACCGCCCAACCCGGGCCGCTGGCGCAAAGCGCCTTCATCCAGGTGATCGACCCGGACTTCTTCGCGGGGCTTGGCGCATTTACCGAGCAATCGGATTGGCTGGCCGAGGCTTGCCGCAGCAATCCCCCTGCGCCCTGGAACAAGGGGCCGGTCCGGGTGCCGGGTGATAGTGCCACGCGCAAGCGGGCCGAGGCGCTGCGGGACGGCGTGCCCGTTGCCGAGAATGACATCGCGCGCATGGCCCGCCACGCCGAGCGGCTTGGCGTTCCGCTTCCGCAGGCGCTGTCCGCCTGAAGGAACCAACATAATCGAACCGGCCCCCGCATCCTGCGGGGGCCGTGTCGTTTTCAGACCACCTTCATCGAGATTTCCGCGACACCGGCGACCCGGCCGGTGATGAAATCGCCCCGAACCACGGGGCTGACGCCCGCCGGCGTCCCGGCAAATATCACGTCGCCCGGCTGCAATTCGAACAGCCGCGACAGGTACGAGATCATTTCCGGCACCTTCCAGATCATCTGGTTCAGGTCGCCGCGCTGCCGCGTCTCGCCGTTCACCTCGACTTCGACAGAGCCTTCGGCCGGATGCCCGACCTCGGAAACCGGATGAAGGGCCGAGCAGGGCGCAGAGGCTTCGAAGGATTTCGCGGTCTCCCACGGGCGTCCCATCTTTTTCGAAACCGCCTGCAAATCGCGCCGCGTCATGTCCAGGCCCACGCCATAGCCGAAGACGCAGTCCAGCGCCTTGTCCAGCGGGATGTCCGTGCCGCCAGATTTCAGCGCGACGACCAACTCGATCTCGTGGTGAACGTCACTGGATTCGGTCGGATAGGGGAAGTCCCCGCCCGGAGGGACAATGGCGTCGGGGTTCTTCTGGAAGAAGAAAGGAGGCTCGCGGTCGGGATCGTGCCCCATCTCGATCGCGTGTTCCGCAAAGTTCCGTCCCACGCAATAGATGCGGCGCACGGGAAAAAGCTTGTCGCTGCCGGCAACCGGAATCGTGGGCGTCGGGGCGGGTGCGAATACATAGTCACCAACCGTTGTCATGTCGTTCATCATCTTGCTCCTGCGTAATATTCAATGCGTTTCTCTGCCCGTTCCACGATCGACGACAGCACCATCGCCGCCGCGAAAAGGACGAAGGTCAATGCCCAGAAGCGCTCCATATCGAAGCTTCTGGAGTAAAGTTCGAAAAGCTCGCCATAGCCGATCACGGCGACCAGGATCTGGCCGATCACCACGCCCTTGACGCCGCGGATCAACCCGATGCGGATGCCGGCCAGGATCTCGGGCAGGGCCGACAGGAAGACGATCTTGCGCATGATCGTCGCGGGGGACGCGCCATAGGATGCCGCCATCTCGATCAGCGAGGGCGGGATCTGCATCACACCTGCCCGCGTGTCCAGCACGATGATCCAGACCGCGAACAGGAAGACGGTGACGACGATGGTCGTCTCTCCCATGCCGAACAGGATCATCAGCACCGGCACCAGCGCCGAGAGCGGTGCGCTGACAAACATGTTGACCCAAAGACCAAGGATATTGTCGATGATCTTCACCCGGCCCATCAACATGCCCACCGGCACGCCCACCGCGATGGCCAGCGCCATTCCGATCGTGAACGAACGTATGGTGATGACTGTGGCCTTTTGCCACGATACGGTCTGGACCAGATCGATGCCCGCACCAAGGATTGCGCTGATGGGCGGCATCAGGAAGACAAGGTCCAAGCGCCCGACAATTTCCCAGACCAGCGCCCAGACCAGAAGCGAGGCCATCATCGGAATGCGGAAACCCAAGATGGTCATGCTGCTTCACTCCGCATAGTGGCGCAGGCCCTGCCAGATTTCCTCGACCGCGTCGAGATAGCGGGGGTCACGACGGATATCGTCGGGATCCGCGGTGCGGTCGATGCGGGGGTCGATGATGTTGGAAACCCGCCCTGGCCGGGGTGACAGCAGGATGATGCGGTCCGAGACATAGACCGCTTCTTCGATCGAATGGGTGACGAAGATGAAGGTCTTGCCCTCCAGTTCGACCAGCCGCAGCAGATCTTCCTGGAACTTGCGCCGGTTCTGCTCGTCCACCGCCGAGAACGGTTCGTCCAGCAGCAGCACATCGGCATTCACGGCAAAGGCGCGGGCAATGCCGACACGTTGGCGCATCCCCCCGGACAACTCGTGCGGATAGCGGTCCTCGAAACCTTGCAGGCCGACCTGCTCGATATAGTTGCGCGCGATCCGGTTCCGTTCGGCCTGCGCCACGCCCTTCAGCTCCAACCCGAAGGCGACGTTGCGCAGAACCGTGGCCCAGGGCATCAGGGCAAAATCCTGAAAGACGAAGGCGCGTTCCGGCCCCGGCCCGGTCACGGCGCGGTCATTGATGACGATCCGCCCCGATGTTGCCGGAACCAGACCCGCGATGATCTTCAGCAGCGTGGTCTTGCCGCAGCCTGATGGCCCGAGCAGGGTCGTCAGCTTGCCACGTTCAAATTGCAGGTCGATGTCACGCAGGGCTTCGACCGCGCCATAACGCTTGCAAATTCCTTCGACCCTGACGACCGGATCTCGGGTTTCGACCAGTGCAGGGTCGAATGCTTCGGGGGCGGGGGCGGCGACAGCCATCCTATTTCCTCCTCTTTTCGGGGCGCAGGACGTTCGTCTCGACATATTGCAGGCCCGCGAGCGTCAGCGTTGAGGCCGCGATGATCGCTGCGACCGAGGCATACATGTGGGCATAATTGGCCACCGAGCGGTGGTAGGTGATCAGGTCGCCGATCCCCGTGGGCGTGATGAGCAGTTCGGCCAACATCACCCCGATGAAACCGGCGGCCACCCCAAGCCGCAAACCAGCGAAAAGCACGGGTGCGGCATCGGGGATGATGATCTTGAAGATCTGCTGTCGCCTGTTGCCCTGAAAGGATCGGCACATGTCGATCAGTGACGGATTGACGTGCCGCACGGCTTTGTAGGAGTTCAGCACGATCACTGGCAGCGCCAGCATGATGACCGCCAGCGTCTTCGACGTCAGACCGATGCCATAGATGAACGTCACCAGCGGAACCAGCGCGGCCATCGGCGCGGCCTGCAGGACAATGAAGACGGGGGCGAGCAGCCATTCCAGCCTGTCGGAAAGTCCCATCCCGATCCCAAGCGCGATCCCAAGCACGGCCGAAATGGCGACGCCCATGACCAGGGGCTGAAGCGTCAGGAAGAAGGCATAGGGCAGCGTGCCGTCCAGCATCATCTCGACAAAGGCGGCAAGCGTGTCGAGGAAGGTCGGAAAGGCAAAGCTGATCGGGATGCGGCCCGCGATCTCCCATGCGCCGAACAGACAGGCCAGCGACAGTACAACCCAGAAGGAACGCCGGTTCTCGGCGAAAAGACGCAGCGCCTCGCGCGGGGTGACCGCCGGGGCGGCCACCTTGCTTTCCTCGGTCATCACGCTCATCTCACTGTGTCCCGGTGCGGGCCAGGACCGCGTTCAGAACGGACAGATCCCAGAAATCCTCGACCTTCAAACTTGCCGGATCGCCCTGCAAGGCGCCCGATACCGTATAGAAGGCGAAATCGTTCCGGGCTGCTTCCTCGCCCCCGCCATTCAAAGGCATGGCATCCTTCATGCCCGCATAGAATGGCTCGATCTCGGCCACCATTTCGGGGGTGGCGTCGGGCAGCAGGGCATATTTCTCGCGCAGCTTCAGCGGCGCGGCGGGATCGGCCGCAATCTCGCGCCAGGTCGTCACGATTGCTTCGACCAGGACCTCTGCCTCTTTCGCATGGTCCTTGAGATAGTCGGTATTGGCAAACAGCGCCTCGTCCGTGGCCGAGATGTCGCCTAGCGGAAGAAAGGCGAAGCGGTCCGGGGCCTCTGCCTCAAGCACGCGCTTGCCCGAGGAGTCGACGATAGAGGCCTTGATATTGCCCTGCAGCAGCGCGCCGGTCCGCACCTCGGCCCCCGGAACATAGGTGATGTTGGAATATTTGATGCCCTTTTCCGCAGCGAGCAGCTGCATGATCGCCTCGGTCCCCGATCCGCGCGAATGGACCGCGACCTCTTGCCCGTCAAGATCGGCCCATTCCTTGTAGAACTCGGTGTTCACGACAGGATACATCTGCAGCTCGCTCAGCTGCATGAAGATGCGGATCGGCGCCTTGACCTTCTGCAGCAGGGCATATGGTCCACCGATCCCGATATCGGCCTGCCCGCTGACCACGGCCTGGGCTGCAATATCTTCGCTTTTCAGAAAGACCGGCTCGATTTCGACGCCCTGTTCTTTCGCGCGTTCCAGCGCGATCAGCAGGCCCAGCGTCTCGATTGTGGCAATGTCGCCAAAGGCGACGCGCATCGGTTCGGACTGTGCTGCGCCTGGAAGCGCGACTGTCATTCCCAGTGCGGCGATGACGGCGAGAGGCCGCATCTTGTCGGCAAGATATCCCATCTTCTCCTCCCATCAATCGGGCTCCCTCCAGCCCAATTAAAACCAATGCTGAACTTGATTCTGCATTGAGTCAACATTGTCGTGGGATTTGTGATCCAGCCAAGTGCTGTGTTAATTCTAACATGCAGATTAATAGTAATTAATCTATGTTTGACATCCTCTCAGCCTGTAAGCGATAATAAACCAATTGCAAATTGGTTTCAAAAATGAAGCAGATTGACGAGACTCAGCCCCTTGAACGGCTGCGCACCTTTCTAGAGACGGCCGATCTGGGCGAAGACGGTCGCTTGCCGCCCGAACGCGAACTGGCCGAAGCCCTGGGAATGGGGCGCGCGGTTCTGCGCAAGGCGCTGGCGACGTTGCAGGCGCAGGGTGTCCTGTGGCGTCATGTCGGAAAGGGCACCTTCATGGGCGACCGGCCCATTGGCACCCAGGCCGATATCAACGCGCTTGTCCAGGGCACGAACCCGATGGAGGTGATGGCGGCCCGAATCGCCTTTGAACCCGAGATCGCGCGGCTGGCTGCCGGAAACGCCACCGCCGCGCAGCTGTCGGAATTGCGGAGTTGCGCCCAGAAATGCCGCGCTGCGACCAGCTGGCGTCAATACGAACATTGGGACAACCGCCTGCACCGCAACCTGGGCGAGGCCGCGCAGAACACCTTGCTGCTGGGTTTGCTGGATACGCTGACCGCCGTCCGGCGCGCAATCACCTGGAGCAGGCGGCGAAGTCATCCCGACCGTCCGCCGCGGGATCATCACAGCTTTGGCGAACATGACGTGATCGTGGATGCGGTCGCCGCGCGGGACGGGCCCGCGGCGGCGGATGCGATGCGGCGGCATTTGCGCACGGTGGAACAGAAACTGCGCGAAAGCCTTGGGTGCTGAGGGACCGAAGGCATCGGCCCCCGCAAGACCGGGTCAGCCGAGGCCCAGCTTGCCGCGCAGCGTCGACAGGTATTCGGCCAGGGTATTGACCTTGGCGGACAGGACGTTCCGGTCGGCGTCGGTCAGTTCCTCATACGAAACATAGCCGCCTTCGGCGGTACGATATTTGGTCAGGACATCGTCCACCGCCTTGAAGTTTCCATCGACCTTCTGGACGAAGTCGGCGTCTTTCTCGACCAGCGGGCGCAGCAGAGTGTAGATCTTCTGAGCGCCTTCGAAGTTCGCGTCGAAATCCCACAGGTCGGTACGGCTGTAGCGGTCCTCCTCGCCCGAGATCTTGGTGGCCGCGACCTCTTCCATCAGGACGGCCGCGCCGCCCACGACCACTTCCGGCGGGAAGGTCAGGTCGTTGATGCGCTGGTCCAGCGTCTTGACGTCGGCCAGAAGGCGGTCGGCATATTCGTCCAGCCCCTCGGTCGAGCCCTTTTCCCAAAGCCCGTATTCAAGCCGGTGGAAGCCGGTAAAGGCGGGGTCCTGCTCGGCCTTTTCATAGTCGTCGGCGCGGGCATCGATCGAGACGTCAAGGTCCGAGAACAGCTCGGCGATCGGTTCGATCCGTTCATAGCTGGTGCGGGTCGCGGCAAAAAGCGACTTGGCCTTGTCGACATCCCCTGCCTTGACCGCGCCCGTGAACGCCTCGACATCCGTGACGAGCTTCGCGGTATTTTCGGCCACGAAGATCTTGTACTCGGACAGCGGCCCGACAAGATCCAGCGAGGGGTCGGCGGCAAGGGCTACATGCCCCCAGCCGCCAAGCGCCAGGGCAATGGCAGTCGTCTTCAGAAAGTTTCCGGTCATGGTCACGCTCCCCGTGTCTTCCGGTTCGATTGGCGGCTTGGCGGTTCAGACCCGCCTGGCTTCAGAAATCAGGCCCGCGCCAAGGTAATCCTCGGCCCCCGCGACGCCGGGCGGGGCGAAGAAATAGCCGCCGCCGACGGGCTTCACGTATTCTTCAAGCGGTTCGCCGTTCAGGCGTTCCTGCACGGTGATGAATCCCCGACGCAGGTCAGCCTGGTAGCAGATGAACAGCAGCCCTTGATCAAGCTGACCGTTCATCACCGCGCCGCGGGTATAGTTGAAGGGTCGCCGCAGGATCTGGTTCTGTGCGCTGTCCTTGGCACGCGGATTGGCCAGCCGGATATGGGCGTCCATCGCCGTCCATTGGCCGTCGGGATCGGCCGCATAATCGGGCAGGTGATGCTCGGTCGCGTCGGGGCCGCCATCCAGCGGGGCGCCGCTGATCTTGGAACGGCCAAAGATCCGCTCCTGCTCAGACAGGGGCGTGCGGTCCCAGCGTTCGACGAAATTGCGGATGATGCGGACCGCCTGATAGCTGCCGCCCCTGGCCCAGCCCGGCTCTGACGGGTCCGAGACCCAGACCAGTCGATCCATCAAGTCTGCATCGGTTGAGTCCGGATTGGCCGAACCGTCGCGGAAGCCCAGGAAGTTGCGCGCACTTGGGGTCGAACCATCCGGCGCCGGCGTCACCGGGGGTACCGAACCTTCGATCATCCAGCGCAGGACGAGGAACTCGGACATGTTCTTCAGCACGTCGCGCAGCGCGTGGACATTGGTGTCCTGCACGTTGGCACAGAATTGCAACGAGATGTCGCCGTGGCATTCCGCAGCGTTCAGCGCGTCATTCGGGAATTGGACCATCCGCTCAAGCCGCGCCGGTTTCAGGGACTGCAACTCGGGCAGTTTCTCGAAAAAGGAGGCTCCAAAACCCAGGGTGATGGTCAGATTGTCGGGCGCGATGACCGGGCCCAGCAGCCCGGAATCGGTCGGGGGCAGCTTCGGGTCACGCTGCGGAACCTCGCCACCCTGTGTCAGGAAAGCCGCGCGTTCGGTCAGCAGGCGCAGCATCCGTTCGATATCGTCCAGTGAACCCGCGACCACGTCGAAAGCGGCGATGATCCCGGTCGCAGGACGCGGCGTCGTGATCCCGGCCTGGTGGGGGCCGTGAAATGCCACGCGGCGCGCAGCGACCTCGGCCTCTTGCGCGGGGGCGTCGACGACCTGCGGTGTAGCGGCCGGGGCAGGCGTTTCGGCATGGGCCGCGACCGCTAATCCCACCGGTGCAAGGCCAAGGCCCAATAGGACGTTCCTGCGGCTGGTGCCGGGGTGCATGGGGCATTTCGACATGTCAGTTCATCCCGATCACGGGTTTCAAGCGCGCCAGGTTGTCAGCCAGGCGCGAGAAGTCGTTGGCCAGCGCGGTGCGCGCATCCGCCGGCACATCGCCATAAGCGGCGCCCTTGGCCTGCAGCGTGGCAAGCGCGTCGCGGCTGTCCTGCAATGCCTTGGCGATGTCCTTGTCCAAGGCGGGGTCGACGGCGCCGGCCACCTGGCCCAGCAGACCCGCCAGCTTGCCGATCCCGTCGAGACTGGCCTGAAGTTCATCCGCGTCGTTTCCGGCATAGGCGTTGTCGCCTTGCGGGATCTGGCCGGTCGCGATCTGCTCGGCCATGTCGCCGGGCAATGAGATCAGCAGTTGCGGATCAAGCGGCGTTTCCTGAAGCCGCTGTGCGAGCGCGGTCAAGTCCGCGACCAGCCGGTCGGCCACGGGCTGCAGCCCATCGGTGCTGTTCTGGTCGAAAAGTCCGTATTCAATGCGGTGATAGCCGGTAAAGGCGGGATCCTTTTCGCGCCCCTCAAGATAGGCGGCGCGGGGATCGATCGCGTTTTCCAGGTCGGACAGCCGATAAGCCAGCGGCTCGATCCGACGATAGGGCAGGCGGGCCTGCCGCCAGGCATCCTGCGCCGCGGCAAGGTCGCCCGCGGCAATGGCGTCGCGCAGGGTCTCGGCCGATTTCACGGCCTGCTTGCCTTGCATGACAAGATAGACGCGGTACTCCGAAAGCGGCCCCAGGAACTTGCGCAGCGTCACCTCGGAAGCCGCGGCGCTTGCTTCGTCCGAGGCGGTGACGACCAGCTTGCCGCGTGGGTTCGACAACAGGCCGCAGGTCATCTCGTATTCGCCGGGCGCAAGGTCCGCCGACAGCGAGGTGCGGAAGCCGGGGGCGATGTTCTCGCGCTCCGCCACGACCATCACGCCATTCAGGATTTCCCATTCGATGGGGCGGTCAGAGCTGTTCACGATCTCGAAGCTGCGGCGACCGCCGGGCAAGGTAATCTCGTTCGGCTGGCAGCTTTGGGCGTCGACGGTGACAACCTGATCCGCCGTGCCGCCGCGTGTGGTGGCTTGCTGCGAGGCATACCAGAAGGCGGCCCCACCAAGGATGACCAGCCCCCCGGCGCCGGCGATGGCCAGATAGATGGCGCGTGACGGGCTGCTCATTTCGAGACCTCCATCCCTGAACGCAGGGGCGGCGCCGAGGCGGGGCGCAGAAACAGCGTCAGAGTGACGGCCAGGAAGCCCGCCCAGGCGATGAATTCGCTGAGCGAGGGCGCGTCGCGATAGCCGATCAGGCCGGACAGGATGCTGCCGACAAGGCCGGTTTCGGGCAAAGTGCCGCTCAGGTCATAGACTGGCGACTGCAACGCGTTCCACAGGCCGGCCTCGTGCAGTGCCCGCAGCGCGCCTGAAAACAGTCCCGCCGCGACGAAAAGGATGAAGATACCGGTCCAGCGGAAGAACCTGCGCAGGTCGATCCTGAGCGCTCCGGCATAGATGGCCCATCCCGCGCCCAGCGAGACGAGAAGTCCCAGCGCGGCCCCGATTGGCGCAGCCGCGTCGCGGCTTTGCTGGAAGATCGCAAGCAGGAAGAAAACCGACTCGAGCCCTTCGCGCGCCACGGCCAGAAAGACCATCCCGATCAGGCCCCAGGTGGCCATGCTGCCCTTGTGCTTCAGGGCCTCGTCCACGGAATGCTGCAGCTCAGCCTTGATCGAGCGCGCGGCGCGGCGCATCCAGAAGACCATTCCGACCAGCACCGTGACGGCGATCAGCGCGATCACGGCCTCGATCAGCTCCTGCGTTCTTTGCGGAAAACTGGCGCTGGCCAGTTGCAGGCCGGCGCCAACGAAAAGCGAAACGGCGACAGCCAGAAGCACGCCAAGCCAGATGGCGGGCAGCCAGCCCCGGCGGCCGGTCTGGCGCAGATAGCCGGCAATGATGCCGACGATCAGGGCCGCCTCCAGCCCCTCGCGCAGCATGATCAGAAACGGTGCTAGCATCCCCCGGTCCCAGTTCTTGTCGTGGTGCGGGTCCGTCGCAGGGAAGCTGCGCCAGAAGGGCATCGCGGCGTTGATCTCGCGCCAGACTGGCGCCTTTTCGCAGATGAAACCTGTCGCCCCGCGAATGTCAATCCAGACGGAAACTGTCAGACGCACGATGGCTTGATGCACCCCTGAGGGGGCCTTTCGGAAGGTGGCGTTAAGCCCGCCCGACTCGGGCACGCAAAGGGCCGCAGATCAAGGCAGTGCAGGCAGGATGCGGCCTGCGCAAGGGCCGAAACCGATCCGATAGCCATCCCCTTGGGCATGGGCGAAAAGGTCGATCTCATCCCCGTCCTGAATGAAGCAGCGACTTTCCCCGTTCACAAGGATCGGGTTCTGTCCGTTTTCGGTCATTTCCAGCAGGGCGCCGCGGGCATTCCGCTCGGGGCCGGAAATTGTGCCGCTGCCCAGCAGATCACCGACGCGCATCGGGCAGCCCGAGCCGGTATGATGGGCGAGTTGCTGCGCGCTTGAGTAATACATCTGCGCGTAATTGGTCTGCGCCGTATCCTGACCGTTCATTCGCCAGCCGACGGTCAGATCATAGAATCCCGGCCGCGCCTCGTGCAGATAGGGTAGCAGCGGGTTGCTGCGTGGCGCGCCGGGACATCGGAACGGCTCCAGCGCGGCCTGCGTCACGATCCACGGGCTGATCGTGGTCGCGAAGGCCTTGGACTGGAACGGTCCCAACGGCTGGTATTCCCAAGTCTGGATGTCGCGCGCTGACCAGTCATTCAACAGGACATAGCCGAAGATCATCTGCTCGGCGCGCTCGACATCCACCCTTTCCCCCATGGCGCTGTCGGCGCCGATTATGGCACCCAGTTCCAGCTCAAGATCCAGGCGGCGCGAGGGGCCCCATTCAGGTCCGTGATCGCCCAGGATCTGACCCATCGGCCGCCTGATCGGCGTCCCGGAGACCACCACGGATGAGGCACGCCCGTTATAGCCGATGGGCATATGCGTCCATTGCGCGGGCAGCGCGTTCGCGGCCCCGCGAAACATCGCGCCGACATTGAAGGCGTGGTGGCGAGAAGCGTAGAAGTCGGTGAACTCGCTGACCTTGATCGGCAAATGCAGCCGGGCGGCGGTCATCGGGACAAGGGGCAGGCGCGCATCGCCGCCCTCGGCCAGCAATTCGGTCAGAAGGCTGCGGGTATGGTCCCAGGTCGCCCGGCCCAAGGCCATGAAATCGTTCAGCTGCGGCTGCGCGAACGCCCTGCCAGTTTCCAACACGCCGCTATCTTCGCAGGCGGCAAGATCAAGGATCATGTCTCCAATCGCGACACCGCAGCGTCGCGCCGTGCCGTCCGTGGAGAAGACGCCATAGGGAAGGTTCTGGATCGGGAATTCGCATCCCGCCCTGTTTGCCGAGGCAACCCAGCTTTTGGCCAGACCGGTCATGCGCCCCCCGTGATCCCTGTTTCCGCATTCCTAGCAGATTTCGTTTCACTGGCAACGATCATGCCAGGATCCACCATTGGGGAACATTCCTGGCCGGGACCGGTTGTCTTGCCGGGCGGACGGCGACCGCCTTGCGAGGCACGGAGCAGGATCATGGCCCCCCGTTCGTTCTGGAAAGGCTATCTCAAGCTGTCGCTGGTGACCTGTCCGGTCTCGATGATGCCCGCCACAACCGAGAACGAAAAAGTGCGCTTCCACACGCTGAATGCGCGCACCGGGCATCGTGTCGTCAGCCGCTATGTCGATGCCGTGACGGGCAAACCAGTCGCGCCCGAGGATGAGGTCAAGGGTTATGCCAGGGGCGAGGACGACTATATCCTGCTGGAAGATGACGAGATCGAGGCCGTTGGCCTGGAAAGCACGCGCACGATCGATATCGACATGTTCGTCCCGTCCGACAGCATCGAATGGATCTGGTATGACCGTCCGCACTATCTGACCCCAGCCGACAATATGGGAGAGGAGGCGTTCTCGGTGATCCGGGATGCAATGGCGGCGACGCGCATGGTCGGGATCTCGCGTCTTGTGCTGTATCGCCGCGAACGCGCCGTCATGCTTGAGCCGCGTGGCAAGGGGATCATCCTTTGGACCCTGCGCTATGGTGACGAGGTGCGGGACGAGGCGGATTATTTCGCGGGGATCGGCAAGGCAAAGCCCGATGCCGCCGCCATGAAGCTGGTCACGCGTCTGATTGGCGAACGCAGCAAGGACTGGACTCCAGAAATGGTTCACGACCCAGTTCAAGAGAACCTGCTTGCCCTGATCGCGAACCGGAAAAAGGGACGCAAACAGAAGAAAGCCGCAGGCGCGAAAGTCCAGGAAACATCAGGAAACGTCGTCAACATCATGGATGCGCTGAAAAAAAGCCTTGCGGCAGAGGGCAAGGGGAAGGCTCGTTAGCCCGGATTCTTGGCCTTGCGCCCCGCGCCCGGCAGGACCACCGCCTCGGACCTGAAACCGTCCCAGGGATCCGACGACAGGGCAGCAAGCCGCGTCGGCATGTTCTCGACCGTGAAGTAGTTCGGGCGGATGTCCGGACCAAGCTCATCCCAAGCCAAAGGGGCAGAAACCGGCGCGCCTTCGCGGGCACGCGTCGAATAGGCCGCCACGGCCGTCGCGCCGCGCTGGTTGCGCAGATAATCGACCAGGATCTTGCCGCGCCGCCGGGACTTGGCAATGGTGGCGACGAAGCGATCGGGCGCGTCCGCGGCCATCGCCTCGGCCATGGCCTTGGTGAAGGCCTTGACGGCAGGCCAGTCCGCCGCCGGTTTCAACGGGGCGACGACGTGCAGGCCCTTGCCGCCCGAAGTCTTGACGAAGCTGGCAAGGCCCGCGTCCTGCATCCGCTGCCGCACCTCTTGCGCCGTATCAACGATGGTCGGCCAATCGACGCCTTCGCCTGGGTCGAGGTCCATGATGATCGTGTCGGGGCGCTCCCAATCCGCGATGGTCGAGCCCCAAGGGTGGATCTCAAGCGTCGCGGACTGGACCAGCGCGATCATCCCGTCGAGGTCGCTGATGCTGATGAGCGGCTGGCCGGACTTGTCGCGGGGATCCTTGACCAGGTCGATTTTGGGGTTCAGCCCCTTCCACGCGTGCTTTTGAAAGAACTGTTCGCCCGTGATCCCGTTCGGACAGCGCAGCAGCGCAAGCGCGCGACCGGTGACAAAGGGCGCGATGTGGCGCCAGACCTGCGCATAGTAATCGGCCAGCCCTTCCTTGGTGACGCCCGTTTCGGGCCAATAAAGGCGGTCAGGATGGGTCAGAGCTACCGTACGTTTTTGCGCAGCGGCGGGCTTCACGGCTGATTTCGGGCTTTCGCGCATGACGCTTTCCGCCTCCTTGTCTTCTCGCAGTCCCCGGAATGAGGCATGGCGCAGATGCCCGTCCGCGGTCCAGGCGCGAAATTCCACCTCGGCCACCAGATCGGGACGGACGAAGACGGCGCCGCGTGTTTCGTCCGCTGTCAGCTTGCCATCGAAGTCCGGAGCAGGCTGGCGCATCTGGTCAAGTCGCGCGAACAGATCTTCGGCTACGGTGCGGCTGAAGCCGGTTCCGACGCGGCCGGCATGGTGCAGTGCACCATCCTCGTAGACGCCCAGGATCAGCGAACCGATCGCCTTGCGCGAGGTGGTCGAGGGCACGAAGCCGCCGATGACGAATTCCTGCCGGGCCGAGCATTTCGACTTGACCCAAGATCGCCCGCGTCCCGCCCGATAGGGAGAATTGCGCAGCTTTGACACCACCCCCTCAAGGCTGAGACGGCAGGCATGGCGCAGGACCATGCTGCCGCTGGCCTCGAAATGCTCGCTGAAGCGCAAGATCGCCTGGGTTCCGGGCAGCAGGGGGCGCAGAAGATCCTTGCGGTCGACCAGAGGAACGGATTGCAGGTCGAAACCGTCAAGATACATCAGATCAAAGACATAAAGGCGAAACCTGTCGCTTCGCCCGGCGCTGAGATCGGCCTGCAGCGCCGAGAAATCCGACGCGCCGCTGTCATTTTCGACGACAAGTTCGGTGTCAAGGATGGCGCTTCCGACCGGCAGATCCCTCAAAGCCTCGACCAAGGGCTTACCGAAGCGCTCGGTCCAGTCCAGACCGCTGCGCGTCAGCAGCTTGACCCGCCCCGCCTCGATCCGGGCCTGCAGGCGGTAGCCGTCGAACTTGATTTCGTGCAGCCAGCGATCATCCGCGGGAGCCGAAGTGACCAGCGTCGCCAACATCGGCTGGATGAACGCAGGCATCGCCGCCTTCTTCGCGCCCTTGATCCGGGTCAGGTCGGTTGTCGACGACTCTGGCAGGGCAGAGTTGCGCGCCGGCTTGCGCTTCAAGGGCAGGGTGTCGCGGGCAACTTCGGCCAAATCGCGACCGGTCTTGGCCGATTCCGGGCGCTCTGCAAGGATATCCGGGCCGTAGGGGCGGGCAAAGTCGTCGTCGCCCTTGATAAGCAGCCAGTTCTCTCGCTTTTCGCTGGGCTTGTGCTGCATGCGCACAAGATGCCAGCGTCCACGCAGCTTTTCGCCCTGGAGTTCGAATTCCAGATGCCCCTTGGCATAGGCCTTTTCGGGATCTCCCAGGGGCTTCCACTCTCCCTTGTCCCAGACAATGACGGTTCCGCCGCCATATTGGCCCTTCGGAATGGTGCCCTCGAAATCGCCGTAGTCCAGCGGGTGATCCTCGACATGGACCGCCAGGCGCTTTTCGCCCGGATCCAGGCTGGGTCCCCTGGTCACGGCCCAGCTTTTCAGGACACCCTGCATCTCCAGCCGAAAATCATAGTGCAGACGTGTCGCGTCGTGTTTCTGGATGACGAAGCTGTGGCCATGCTTGCGTGTCTTTGCGCCCTTCGGTTCCGAGGTCGCCTTGAAGTCGCGCTTGCTGCGATAGGCTTCCAGCGCCATGGCCTAGCCCGATTTCCGGCGCGTGCCGGTGCTGGCAGGCTTGCGCGCGGGCTTGGCGGCAATCCCCGCGCTTTCGCGCAGCGCCGCCATCAGGTCGACAACCTTGCCGGCGCGGTTGGGCTGTTTGCGCGCGATCTTGCGCCCCTCGGCCTTGGCCTTGACCAGATCGGCAAGTGCGCCTTCATATCGATCTTCGAAGGCGGTGGGATCGAAGCTGCCTTTCTTGGTGTCGATGATGTGGCGGGCCAGATCCAGCATCTCGCCCTTGATCTTCAGGTCGGGGATGTCATGGAACGCCTCGACGGCCGAGCGGACCTCGTAGTCGAAGTTCAACGTATTGGCGATCATGCCATCGTCATGGGCGCGGATCAGGACGGTCCGTACCCGACGAAACAGGACCGTCTGGGCCAGGGCGGCGACACCCTTCCGGCGCATTCCGTCGCGGATCAGCGCGAAGGCCTCGGCCGCGGTTTGTTGAGCCGGGCTAAGATAATAGGGCTTGTCGAAATAGACCTTGTCGATCTCGCCACATCCGACAAAGGCCGAAACGGCCAGCGTCTTGTCGCTGTCGGGCACGGCGGCGGCGACTTCGTCGGGCTCAAGGATGACGTAATCGTCCGGGCCGATCTCATACCCCTTGACCTGGTCGTCGCGTTCAACCGGCTTGCCGCTGTCGCTGTCGACGAACTCCCGCCGGACGCGATGCCCTGTCGCGCGGTTGATCGTGTGAAAGGCGATCCGGTCCGAGGTCGATGCCGCCGTGTAAAGCGCCACCGGACAGGTCAGTTCGGCGACTTGCAGGATACCCTTCCAATTGGCGCGGGGTGCCATACCGATCCTCGCTGGGACGAGTGGGAGTGTCGGTCGCTCAACCTTTCAGCGCCCCGATTGTTCCGGCTGACAGTCAGCCGAGCCGCTTGATCATTGCCATTGCGGCCTGCGGGTTATGTGCCTTGTGGCCGCTGATCACGAACAGAAAGACGTCGCGTGGCGCCCCCGGCTTTGGCGTTGCGACGTAGTCCAGACCCTTGGGGACGCCACCATCGGCCCAAGTTCGGGCGCGTTCCGTCCACGCATCCAGTTGGGCCGACGTGTAGCCCAATGGCTCGCTTTCCGTCGTTCCCATGATCCGGGCATAGATGAAGGATGCGGTCGGATCCGCGATCTGGGGAAACTCTCCATCGGCCGAAATAATCGCCGCCACATCATGCGCCCGCACCAGATCCAGAAACTCGGGGTGGCGAAAGCTGTCATGGCGAACTTCGACCGCGTGGCGCAGATGCAGTCCTTCGACCGTTTTGGGAAGCAGTTTCAGGAAAGCTTCGAAATCCTCGGGATCGAACTTCTTTGTCGCCATAAATTGCCAGTTGATCGGTCCCAGCTTGTTTCCAAGCCTTGCGATGCCGCCGGTAACGAAACGCTCGATGGACTCGCCGGATTCAGCCAGAACCTTGCGGTTGGTGGCGAAACGAGGTGCCTTCAGCGCAAAGACGAAATCGTCTGGCGTTTCGTCATGCCATTTCTGGTAACTGTCCGGGCTTTGGCTGCGGTAATATGTCCCGTTCACCTCGATCGCAGTCAGGTGGCGGCTGGCATATTCCAGTTCGCGTTTCTGGGGCAGGTCGTCCGGATAGAAACTTCCCCGCCATGGTTCAAATGTCCATCCACCGATTCCGATCCGGATTTTCCCGGCTCCAGTATTTTTCATTCCGCCCTCATATTTTCAGCAAAGATTGGTGCAGAAAGAGCACATCGGCATCCGGATTCCTGCTGTCAAAGCCGATGGCTGTGTCGCCGCAATGCAGGAGCGATGACACAGAAAGAATGAATATTAAAATTAATGAAATCAAGATTAATGGCTTGCGAAGACTTGGCTATGGCGGAAACGCGCCATACGCGCTCGCGCCATGCTTTCTTCTGAAATCGGCAAAGACAGTCTGAGGAAATTTCAGAGAGATAAATTCCAAGTTGTGGCGAATCACACGACTCGCGCCAGGGTGTAGTTGACGTAACGGAAGCGCGAGCGGACGTGATGTCGAACCATCCAGCGAACTGTCGCCTTTAAGGCGCATTCTGAAAAGGATTGTCCAATGCCCTATGTTACAGCAATGCCAGACGCCACCATCGACCTGACGGCGGACACTCCCGTCGTTTCCCTGGGCGATAACCTGGTCCTGAACGACCTGAGCGCATCACAGGAATTCGATCTTTACGACATTCAGGAAACCTCTGGCGCGACGGTCGATCCCGGCGACCAATTCGATGCCGTGCAAAGCGACGGAACCCCCGTCGTGAGTGGACAATATGCGGGCGATGCGACGATCTCGACCGCATCCTCGACCGTCAACGTGCTCGGCGCTCTGGGCGTCAACCTTGGCAGCCTGACCCTCGATGTAAACTCGATCTCGGGCGAGATGATGATCGATGGCTCCGGCAACGCCTATTTCGTTTCCGACGATCCGCTTGACGAAGACCACATGCAGGTGACGGTGAACTTTGCGCTGTTGGGCATCAACACACCTTCGATCACCGTTCCGATTTCCGGTCTGGCCGATGCGTTGGCGGCGAACCCGCTTCTGGCAGGAATCATCGGTCCGGTGACCACAGCTGCGACCAATGCCGTGCAGGGCATCCTGGATACCGCAATTGTCAACGTCGACTACGACCCGGACGCCACTTTGACACTGGCGGATGATCAGGTCTTCTGCTTTGTCGCCGGCACGATGATCCAGACCGAGACGGGTCCGGTCGCGGTCGAGACGCTGGTGGCGGGCGACATGGTGCTGACACGGGATCGCGGCTATCAACCCATCCTGTGGGTCGGCAGCGTCCGTCTGGCCGATGCGTCGCTGCGCCGCAATCCCCGCCTGCGCCCGATCCGGATCAAGGCCGGGGCGCTGGGGATGGGTACGCCCGAGGCCGATCTGTTGGTCTCGCCACAGCACCGCGTCCTTGTCCGCTCAAAGATCGCGGTAAAGATGTTCGGCACCAGCGAGGTGCTGATCGCGGCCAAGCAGCTTCTTCAGGTCGACGGCATCGATTACGCCGATGACGTGAACGAGGTCCTGTATGTCCACTTCACCTTTGACCGCCACGAGGTCGTACTGTCGAACGGCGCGGAGACCGAAAGTTTCTATACCGGTGAACAGGCGCTGAAATCCGTGGACAAGGCCGCTCGGGAAGAGATTTTTTCCTTGTTCCCGATGCTGAGGGACCCGGCTTTCGTGCCTGAACCGGCGCGCCTTGTTCCCTCGGGGCGGCGTTCGCGCAAGATGGTCACGCGCCACGTTCAGCACGGTCGCGAACTGGTCGGCTGAGGTTTGGGGCTGACGGGACGGGCCGCGATTGCGGCCCGTTCTTCGTCGTCTTGTCAGGTGGCTGCCGGTCCCTCGGCACGCAGCACGCAGCGGAAGCTGAGATGGCTGGTCGATGTGTCCACCGCCTCGGCGTGGCGCGCGGCGGGGCGATAGCGGCGGCAATAGTTCGGTGCGCAAAGATGCGAGCCGCCCTTGATGACGCGGCGCGGAATGCGGATCGCCGGTTGCAGGGGGTCGAAGCTGCCGTCCATCGCGGCGCCGCGGGGGTTTTCGGGGATGCAGCAGGCTTTTGCGGCATCGGCCGGGTGCTTGCTGGAAAACCAGTCCTGCGTCCATTCCCAGCAATTGCCGATCATGTCCTGCAGCCCATAGCCATTGGCCGGAAAGGCCGTCACGGGCGAGGTGCGGTCAAAGCCGTCCAGGGACAGGTTCTCGACCGGGAAATTGCCCTGCCAGGTATTGGCCATCTGGCGCCCCTCGGGGTTGAGTTCGTCCCCCCAGGCGAACTCAGCGCCATCAAGCCCCGCGCGCGCCGCAAATTCCCATTCTGCCTCGGTCGGAAGATCCTTGCCCGCCCAGGCGGCATAGGCCAGCGCGTCGGCATAGGCGACATGGACCACCGGATGGTCGTCCAGCCCGTGGATATGGCTGCCTTTGCCATAGGGGTGCCGCCAATCCGCGCCCTTCATGAAGTTCCACCATTGCGACCAGTCGCGCAGGTCGGTGATGCCGGGCCGGGGCAGAAAGACCAGCGAACCCGCATAAAGCATCTCGGGCAGGGCGCCCGGATATTGCTTTGGGTCGGGCCTGCGCTCGGCCTGGGTGACATGGCCGGTGGCCTTTACGAAGCGCTTGAACTGCCCGTTGGTGACCGGAGTCGTGTCCATCCAGAAGCCATCGACCTTGACGCGGTGGCTGGGCGCTTCTTCGGGGTAATGGTCGTCAGACCCCATGCGGAAGGTTCCGCCCGGCACCCAGGTCATGCCCCGTTGCGCCCGCTCGGCCTTGCCGTCGGGGCGGGTCGCGGCGGAACGGGTTGCGGTCTGGTCGTTCATCCGTTTCTCCTTTTGGCCGGGCGGGCGGCTGTCATGCCCGGCGCCGGTCAGTCTGCATCTTTTGCATCGCGCTTGGCAATCGCGGGCAGATCGGTCGCTTTACCAAGGGTTCAGCGGCGGAAGTGCCGGGGCGCTTTCCGCTTTTCGCCGGTGCAGCAGGTCGTGCCGCGCGGCACGCAATGCCTCGGCCAAGGCCCGTCTGGAGGCGTCCGAGGGATGGGTCCGTGTTCCCTCCGGTCCCCAGATCTCACGGTCGGCCAGGGTCAGGGCGTCAGCAACGCCCGCGGGGGTGCCAGTTGCCCCGATGCGGTCAAGCCAGTCGGCCAGGGCGGCGCGGATCGCGCCCGGATCACCCCGACGCGTCTGGCGGCGCAGGCGGTGGAACACCACAGGCTCCGACCGGGACAGGCGGACCAGCGCTGCCCGCGCGGGACGCCGCCCCAGCCATAGCAGGGCCAGGACCAACGCGCCAATGCCCGCGGCCCAGCTGAGCGCCCGCAGTCTTGGATCAGGGGTGCCGGGCGGATGCCAGCCGGGCGGCGCCGGGATCGAGAAGGAGATGCCCTTTGCTGTCGCGCTTTCGACCTGCGCGGCAGGGCTGTTCCACCAGTCCAGCCGGACCTCGGGCAAGGTATAATCCCCCGGTGCCTCGGCGACATAGGTGATGCTTTCGACACGCCGCGCGATGTCGGGCCCGCCCCTTTGGCCCGGCTCGTCCGAAAGCTCGGGTTCTCGGGGATAGGCGCGCAGGCCGGGAGGAGGATCGCCGCCCAGCAGCGCGGGCAGCAGCATGGACTGCGTTCCCTGCGCCTCGATCGTCAGCGTCCGGGTCACGGCCGAGCCGGGGCGGGCATCGTCGCCGGGCCCCTCGACGGTCTGGGTCATCGTCAGCGCATCCGCGGCAACAAAGGGCGACAGTCCCTCGGCCCCCTTCGGAACGCTGGCCGTGAACGAGATCGCGGGAACTTCAACCGTGGCCGGTACGGGCTGGTTGGTCTGCGGATCGGCATAGGTCAGCGTGATCTGGTGGGGTTCCAGCGCGTAATCGGCGGCGCGCTGCGCGGTGATCTCATAGATGCGCGAGACGACAGTCCATGTCTGCCCGCCGATACGGCGTGATGCCGGCCGCGCGGCATTCGCGGGCGTGCGCGTAATTGCATCCGCAATCTGCATGTCCGGCCAGTCCGGCGGCTGCACCAGATAGTTGGGGGTCAGTACGCTTAGCGTGATCCGCAGGGGCGTGCCCACCGTGACCCCATCGGTCGGATCAAGCGTCACTTCGACCTGCGGCGCATCGGCCGCATCCTGGGCAAAGGCCGAAGGGGCCAGAAACGTCAGCAGAAGCATGGCCAGAAGGATGCGCGGCAACCTCATTCCTGGCCTCCGGACGAGGGCGTCGCGGGTGCGGCCGGGGGAGCGTTGGCGCGCGTCGCATCTTCGACCGCGAAGCGCGAACGCAGGAAGTCGGCAGGCTTGGTCTGGACCTGCTTCATCCATTGCTCGGCCGCGTCCTCCGACAATTGGGTATCGCCAGTGATGCGCATCATCTTGCCCTGGTCCCCGGTCAGATCCTCGACGGTGCCATCGGCGGCATTGTCCTTGTCGTCGGCTTGGGGATCCTCGTCCGCGCGGGTCTCGGCCAGATAGGCAATGATGCGCTTGGCGAGATCCAGGTTTTCCTGAGCTTGGCGGTCCGTTGGGTCAAGGGCGACGGTGGCGGTGAATGCGTCGACCGCGCCTTGGTAATCGCGACCATGGACCAGTGCGACACCACGGTTGAACTGGGCATCGCGGTTCTGGCTCGGCTCCAGCAGCTTCGCGGCATCCGTGTACTTGCCTGCCCGCATCAAGGCCACCGCCTTCCAGGCGGGTATGGTGAAATGCTCTGCAGCAGTGGGGAAGTCGCGCGCGGCATAGGCTCGGGCTCCCTGCTGATCGGGTGTCCAGAACAGGTCCGCAAGCGGTCCGGCGTGGGCGTCGGGGGGCGCCGCCAGCAGGGCCATCGCCGCAATCGCCCAGTGCATGGTCGTGCCGCGCCGGAACCACAGCAGAAGCAGCAGCGCGGCCGGGATGGCCAGAAGCCAGCCATCGTCCTGCAGTTGGCCCTGTTCCCCGGCCGCCCGCGCCAGGTTCGAGGATACCGCCCGGTTGACCGCGCGCAGGTCGCTGTCATCGACGGTGACGGCGACGGTCGTGACATCGGCATCCCGCGCCCAACGGTCAAGCTCGGCCCCGCCGCCGTCTGCGGCGACGACCAGAGCCACGCGGCCCGGCCCGTCCTTGGGGAAGTTCGCGATGTCGGTCGGATCGACCCCGTCGGTGACAAAAAGGACGGTGCCCGCCTGATCCTCGGTCGAAAGCAGCGTCGCGGCGAGGCGCATCGCCTCGGACGGGCGTTGTCCCGCACGCGGCATGACTCCCGGCGCCAGCCCCTCAAGAAAGCTTTGCAGAACCGTCGGATCCTCGGTCGGGGGCATGACCAGATGCGCGCTGCCGGCATAGGCGATCAGGCCGGTCCGCCCCCCGGCGCGCAGGGCGATCAGGTCCCGGATCTTCTGCTTCGCGCGTTCCAGCCGCGAGGGCGGGACATCGCCATTCGCCATCCCGTCGGACAGGTCCAGCGCAATGACCAGAGGCGCAGTCTCGGTCACGAAGGGCGAGGGGGCAGGGCGAAAGGCCGGACCCGCCGCCGCGATCGCCATCAGCGCCGCCGCGCCAAGGATCAGCTGCGCCGCGCGGGTCCGGCCCGCCTCGCCCCCGCCGATGATAAGTGCAGCCAGAAGATGGGGCGCGATTTGCGGCAGGCTTGGCCGTTCAGCGACCTCACGCCGGCGCAGACCCCACCAAAGCAGCGCCAGGACCGGCAAAGCCAGCAGCCAAAGTGGTCGCAGCAAGGTCAGGTGGGCAAGATCCTGCAGGATGTTCATGCCGCGGCCTCGTCACTTGACCCGGCTCGCGCCTTTTCGTGTTGCCCGACGGTCCGTCTGTGCCAGCCACGCCTTGCCAGCATCCAGGCATAGCCCAGCACGGTCATCAGGACGAAGGCTGCGGTCGTCCACTGACCCAAGGGCAGGCGCGGACGCCACGACACCGACTTTGCCTCGACCGGGTGCAGGGTGTCGATCTGCTCATAGATCCGGGTCAGCCCCGCCGCGTCCTCGGCCCGGTTGAACGTGCCCCCGGCGGTGGTGGCGATGGATTGCAGCGTGGCCAGGTCGACACGGTCCTGCTCATCCTTGCCATTGGGATCGCCGACTGCGATCGTGTGGATGGTGACGTTGTTCTTTGCCGCGATATCGGCGGCCTTGGCCGGAGCCATGCGAGACGAGGTGTCCGAGCCATCCGACAGCAGGATCAGCACGCGCTCGTCGACGTTACTGGCTGCGAAGGATTGGATCGCAAGGCCGATCGCGTCGCCCAGCACGGTGTTCTGGCCCGCCATGCCTGGCGAGAGCGTGGCCAGCAACTGGCGCGCTGCCGTCGTGTCGCGCGTGAACGGAACCAGCACATAGGCGGCCGAGCCAAAGGCGATCATTCCCACCCGATCATCCTTGCGCGCGGCGATGAAGCCGTCCAGCACCTGCTTGACTCCGTCCATCCGAGTGCCGCGCTGCCCGTCCGACCCGATGAAATCACCGGTTTCCATCGAACCCGAGATGTCGACGGCCAGCATGATGTCTCGCGCGGCCTCGGTCCGGGTGACGGGATCACCCAAGCGGACGGGACGGGCGATGGTGGTGATGGCCAGCGCCCAAAGCAAGGCGACGAACACGATCTGGACGGCGCGCCGGGCCGGAACTACCGCGCCTTCGCCGGTGGGCAGCCCGGCACTGACCCGTTCGAAAAACGGCAGGCGGATGGCCTGCACCCGCTGACGCCGCGGCGGCGTCAGCCACCAGACGAGGATCGGCAAGGGCAGGGCCAGAAAGGCAAGGGGGGCGTCGAATTCAAGCATGATGATGCCGGATCCAGTGCCGCGCCAATTCGGCCAGCCGTGCGCCCTGAACATCACCGGGTTGCCGCATATAGGGCGTATCGGCAAGCGAGGGCGAAAGCTCGCGGAAACCACCATGCGGCAGCTCCGGATCGGTATGGTCCAGGTAATCCGCCCAGGCTGGGCCGGTCAGCGCAGCGACATCCTTGCGCGGGAATGCGGCCAGCGCAGTTCGTCGCAACAGCAGGTCAAGCTGCGCCAGCGCCGGGACGTCACCGCGGGCCAGCGCCGGTTCGATCGCACGCAGCGCCGCCAGCGCCGCCCGCCGATAGGCATTTGCCCGGCGCCGTTGCCGCCAGCGCCAGGCGACGAACAGAAGCAGCAGTGTCACAGCGGCGGCCAGAACCCACCAGATTGGAGTCGCCGGCCACATCGACACCGCCGCCGGCTCGCGCAGCTCGTGAAGCTGCGAGATCAGCGAGACCAGGTCGTCGGCCTTCGCGGCGGGCTCGGCTGCATCGTCCGGGTTCACGACATGTCCCCCTTGACCATGGCGTCGTCGGGCAAGCTCAGGCCGCGGGGTGCGCGGCCCGACCCGAACAGACGCAGGACCTGGGGCAGGGTCTCCTCGGCCGCGGTGATCGGCAGGATGGCGGCGTCCAGCCGCTCTTGCCAAGCCAGCAGACGCCGCAGGCGTTTACCGCCGGTTTCGGCCAGGTTTTGCTGGACCTTGCGCGCCGACAGGTCCAGTTCAACCTGCAGGCGCCCGTTCCCGACCACAAGCCGCCCTTCGGCCGGCAGTTCATGGGCCATCGGGTCAAAGACCAGACCCAGCACCAGGTCGTTGTTCCGGGAAAGCCGCGACAGCGCATGGAAGGTCTCGTCATCGGCGCCGTCGAAATCCGACAGGATCACCACCAGCCAGTCATGCTTGACGATCCTTGCTGCCTGCTCAAGCGCAAGGTTCAGCATCCCCGGCGCATCGTCGACCACCGGAGCCTCGGCCGACAGCGCGGCGTTTCGCTGGGCGATCAGCGACAGCAGGCGCAGAACCGCGCCGCGGCTGCGGGCGGGACGCTGATCCTCGATCCCGCTGTCCGACAGGACAAGCCCTCCGACCCTGTCCCCTGCGGCGAGAATGCGCCAGGCGGTCAGCGCCGCCAGTTCGGCGGCCGAGACGGATTTCATGTTGAGCCGTGTGCCGAAGAACATCGCCTGTCGCTGGTCCACGACGATCAGGGCGGGGCGGTCGCGTTCCTCGCGCGTTACCCGGACATGCGGGCTGCCGGTCCGGGCGGTGACGCGCCAGTCCATGCTGCGGGGGTCATCGCCGGGCAGATAGGCGCGGATTTCTTCGAACTCCAACCCGCGACCGCGCAGGCGCGAGGCGCGCCGGCCCGACAGAACGCTGCCCACCGGCTGGCGCGGCAGAAAGTCAAAGCGCCGCGCCCGCCCCTCCAGCGCGACAAGGTGCTGCAGGGTGGTGTGAACCCGCGGGTCGCCGCCCGCCAGCTGGGGCGCCTGACCCGCTGACAGGGACGGCTTTCGCATCACTTGGCGTCCGGATAGACGCGCGACCAGTCCTTGGCCATGTCGACCAGCAGCCAGCCGCGTTCCGGGGCCGCGTCCAGCGCCTTGTCCAGCTTGCCGAAATGACTGTCGCGGTCATAGGCATATTCGCGCTCGGCATCCGTGTGATGGACAATGACGCCCAACCGCGGACCTTCGCCGGTGGTCGTATATTCCAGCATCTGGAAATCGCCATCGGAATTGCCGAAGGCCATGACCGGACGCCTGCCGATATGGCGGTCGATGCCCACCGGCTTTCCGGCACCGTCATCGATGAAGAAGATGTCGGGCTTGCGCATGAATTGCGGCTTGCCGTCGATCACTTCGTAATCCTTGGCGATCTGCGAGCCGACCACCTGCTGCGGGGGAATGCCATAGGCCTTTTCCGCCCAGGGTCGCATGAAGTCGATGCCGCCGCCCGACACGATCCAGGTCTGGAACCCGTTCGCGCGCAGGTAATCAAGCATCTCCACCATTGGGGCATAGATCATTTCGGTATAGGGGCGCTGGCTTTTGGGATGGCGCGCCTCGGCGAGCCATTTTTCAAGTATGTCGTCGAAGCCTTCGTCGGTCATCCCGGCATGGGTCGCGGCCAGAAGCTCCATCAGCCCCTTCTCGCCCGAGGAGGCCAACCCGGCCATATCGTTTTCCAGCACGTATTTGAACGGGGGCTGCTCTTTCCATTCGGGATGGCGCGGGGCCATTTCCTTGACCCGGTCGAACACGAAGAAGGCTTGGAAATAGGCCGGCTGCTCGGTCCACAGCGTGCCGTCATTGTCGAAGACGGCGATCCGATCCTCGGGCGCGATCCAGCCCGGTCCGCCCTCGGTCGTGGCGGCCTTGACGAAGTCGACGATGGCGGTCTTGGTCGCGCCGTCATTCCAGCTGGCCAGATCCTGCGCAAGGGCGGCGACGGGCAGCACCACGGCAAGGGCCGCGGCACGGGCAAGGGCAAGAATACGATCCATGTCCGGTCTCCTCAGGGAATTGCGACAAGGCGAAGCAGGTCTGCGATGACGTCGTCGGCTGGGCGGCCCGCACCCTGCGCCTCGTAACTCAGCGCGATGCGGTGGCGCAGCACGTCCGGCGCGATCGCCTGGACGTCGCCCGGCGATACGAAGTCCTGTCCCCGCAACCAGGCATAGGCGCGGGCACAGCGATCAAGGGCGATGCCGCCGCGCGGACTGGCCCCCAGCTCGATCATCCGGCCGAGGTCGTCGGACAGCTTGGCGGGTTGGCGTGTCGCGGTGATGATGTCGATGATGTAACGCTCGATCCCCTCTGCGACATGGATGTCCGCAATTTCGGCGCGCGCCGCGTCCAGCGCCGCGCGCGCGACGCCGTGCCCGTCGGACGCCTGCCCCGCAGCAGGCTCGGCGGTCGGGGCCGCGGGTGGATCCAGCGCTGCCTTCTCCTCGGATCGGACGAGGCGCAGGACATTGCGTTCATCCTGTGGGGCGGGATAGTCGACCAGCACCTTCATCAGGAAGCGGTCGGTCTGCGCTTCGGGAAGGGGATAAGTCCCTTCCTGTTCGATGGGGTTCTGAGTTGCCAGCACCATGAAGGGCGACGGCAGCGGATGGCTTGCTTCGCCCACGGTGACCTGCCGTTCTTCCATCGCCTCCAGCAGCGCGGCCTGCACCTTGGCCGGCGCGCGGTTGATCTCGTCGGCAAGAAGGATGTTGCCAAAGACCGGGCCGGGCTGGAAACGGAACTCTCCCGCGCCGTCCTTGGAAAAATAGACATCCGAACCGGTCACGTCCGCAGGCAGCAGGTCCGGCGTGAACTGGATCCGGGTGAAGTCGAAATCCAGCGCCTGCGCCATCGCCTTGACCGCGCGTGTCTTGGCAAGGCCGGGCAGGCCCTCGATCAGGACATGGCCATCGGCAAGCAGGCCGACCACCATCCGTTCCACCAAGCGTTCCTGCCCGATGACGGATTTGTTCATGGTCGCCATCAATGCCGTGAATGAGTCACGCGCAGGCATCGGGAACACCTCTGTTCTGGTTCTCGCGAAGGCGGGCAGGGGCGGGAACGCCGCCTCTGCCCGGGTTCGTCACTGGCCGCCGCCCATATTGTCCAGCGACTGCATCAGATCGGCCTGCACCTGGTCGATCGAGAAGCTGTCGGGCCGCTGTGCCGGCGGGAATTCCTTGAATGTCGCAAGGAACTTGCCCACTTCGGCACTGGCCGGAGCAACCAGGAAGGCGTGGTCGAGCAGCCAGTCGTAATAGGTGTTCGAGGTGACGTCGGCACGCTCATAGGGGTCGGCGCGCAGGTCGAACATCTTCGGCACGCGCAGTTTGGTGAAGGGTTCGGCCCAGATGGCCATCGTGCCCTTGGCGCGCTGTTCGGCAAAGACGAACTTCCAGTTTTCGTAGCGCAGGCCGACCACCTCGCCATCGTCGTTGAAATAGAAGAACTCGTTGCGGGCGCCCTCGTCCGACTTGCCGGTCAGGTAGTCGAGCTGGTTATACCCATCCAGGTGGTTCTTGTAGTCCTTGCCGGCGATGGTCGTGCCTTTCAGCAGGCGGTCCTTGATATCGGTATCGCCGGTGGCTGCCAGCAGCGTGGGGAACCAGTCCAGCCCCGAAACGATGTCATTGGCAGTCGAACCGGCTTCGATATGGCCGGGCCAGCGGATCATCGCCGGAACACGGAATGCGCCTTCCCAGTTGGTGTTCTTTTCGCTGCGGAAAGGCGTCGTGCCTGCATCCGGCCACGAGTTCTGGTGCGGCCCGTTGTCGGTCGTGTAGATAACGATCGTGTTGTCCGCGATCCCCATGTCGTCCAGCGACTTCAGCAGGGTGCCGATCACGTTGTCATGCTCGACCATCCCATCCGCATATTCGGTCAGCGCGCTCAGGCCGGGCTCGCTGCGATGTTCGGGGCGGACATGGGTGCGGAAGTGCATCCGGGTCGTGTTCATCCAGGTGAAGAATGGCTTCCCGGCATCATGCTGGCGTTTCATGAAGTCGATCGCGGCGGAAGAAGTCTCGTCGTCGATCGTCTCCATCCGCTTGCGGGTCAGCGGCCCGGTATCCTCGATCTTGCCATCGGCCGAGGACTTGATAACGCCCCGCGGTCCGAATTTCTGAGCGAAAGCCGGATCCCGCGGATAGTTGAAGTTCTCGGGCTCTTCCTCGGCGTTCAGGTGATAAAGGTTGCCAAAGAATTCGTCGAAGCCGTGCGCGGTCGGCAGGAATTCGTCGCGGTCGCCCAGGTGGTTCTTACCGAACTGGCCGGTCGCGTAACCCTCGTCCTTCAGGGCCGAGGCGATGGTCACGTCCGATGCCTGCAGCCCGGCGTTTGCCCCCGGCAGGCCGACTTTCGACAGGCCGGTGCGGAAGGTCGTCTGGCCGGTGATGAAGGTTGACCGGCCTGCCGTGCAGCTTTGCTCGGCATAGTAATCGGTAAAGATCATCCCTTCATTGGCGATGCGGTCGATATTCGGGGTGCGATACCCCATCACGCCCTTGGTATAGGCGGAAATATTGCCCTGTCCGATATCGTCACCGAAAATGACCAAGATGTTCGGCTTTGAAGTATCGGGCGCGCTTTGGGCCATCGCTAGGCCGCTTGCACAGAATGTCAGTGCGGCCGCCAGTCCGATCTTTCGTAGCATGGGTCTCTCCACTCTGAATTATCACCGCGGTCGTGCGAATATCGCACCCTTCGGTCCATCAGGATGGAAAGGCCTCTTGCTGCCCGCGTTCGGTCGGGACGCGTTCAGACGATGCATTCCCTTCACGATGGCGTCAGGGCTTCCGCCCCCGCGGAATTGACTATGAGCAGGATAGGAAGCCTCACGCAAGACCTTATCGCGCTTGGTAAAAATTCGGCGGCATTCTATTGCCTATCGCGGAAAAATGGGAATCGGTGTCCGGCCGAATCTCTCGGAGGCTCGCGTCAATGCGAGCAGTTGACGCGGTCAGTTTCATGGCACGCCATGCGGAAAGTCGGATCCAAATAGCGTTATCGCGCGCGATGTTCTTTTGCTTGACGCTTCGGCAAACCGATCACTACTAATGGGAACAGGAACGTCGGCATTTGTTGAAATGCCTGTGGTTCAACGCGATGAAGGAAGGTTCTCGATGCTGAAGCATCTGTTCATGACTTCTTCGGTTGCGATCCTGCTGATGACATCCCAGGGTCACGCCCAAACGGCACCGGCCACGACGCCGCCGCCGCCGCAGAAGCCTGCTGCAACGCCCGCTGCCGCCACCGACCCGGCCTTTACCCAGGCCGAGCTGGAGACGATGGTCGCGCCGGTCGCGCTTTATCCGGACACCCTGCTTATGCAGATCCTGGTGTCCTCGACCGAGCCGCTCGACGTGATGAAGGCGGATCAATACCTGCTCAGCAACGACGCCGATGATGCCACCCGAAAGCAATATGCCGAGTCCCAGGATTGGGATGAAAGCGTCAAGGTTCTGACCAGCGCATTTCCCGACGTGGTCGAGGATATGGCAGATCACATCGACTGGACCGAAAACATGGGCAACGCGATGCTGACGCAAAGCGATGACGTCATGAGCGCGGTGCAGACCATGCGCCGTCTTGCGGTGGACAACGGAACCCTGACCAGCGGCGATCAGCAAAAGGTGGACGTGCAACAGGCACCGGGCAGCAGCGACAGTGCGGCCCGGACGGTGGTGGTCACACCAACGGATCCGCAAAGGGTCTATGTCCCGCAATATAATCCCAGCACCGTCTATTCCAACAACCTTGGAAATATCGTCGCGACGACCGCGGTGGCTTTTGGAACTGCGGCGCTTATCAATGACATCTTCGACGATGACGATGATTGGGGTCATTATTGGGGATGTCATGACTGCGGCGGCTGGAACGGCCAGCCGATCATCCGCGACCCGAATGTCAATCTGAATGTCGACGGCAATGTCCGGATCGGCAACCGGGTCGATATTGACCGCGACAAGCTGGCCTGGAAGCCAGACCGCAACAAGGTCCAGACGGCCCGCACCCGCATCGACTCGGAGCGTCGCAACAACAACGGGCGACTGACTGCGATCAACAAGAACGCCTCGGTCCAGGACGACCTGCGCAACCGCCTGCAGGCCCGGCCCGGTCGCGGGGATCTTGGCGGCGCGCGCGCGGGCATCCCCTCGGGTGCGGCAAAGGCTCGGTTGGACCATCGGCCGGATATCGACCGAACTTCGCATTTCAGCGCGGCCGACAAGGCCAAGGCCATCAACCGGACCAAGGTGGCGCATCATCCCCAGCCGGGGGCCGGGGCCAATCGTGCCGCCGTCGCAGCGAAGAAGCCGGTCGCCCATCGGGCCCAGCACCCCAAGAAGCCCGCGGTGCACCAGGCGAGCCACAAGAAACCGACCGCGATCAAACGTCAGGCCTCGGGGTCGCGCACCAAGATGGCGTCCCAGCGCGGCCATGCCAGCCGCGGTCACCATGCGCATCGGAGGTGACATGAGCAGCCTGCGCAAGTTCCGCATCGCCACCGTCCTTGCATTCCTGCCTTTTGCGGCCCATGCCGCGCCCGAGGTCTTTGCGACCGGGCAGGACGCATTGGACGCCATGATTGCCGCCACCAAGGGACAGGACCGTGACGGCCTGCTGAAGGTCTTTGGCCCCGAGGCCGAGGATCTGATCTTTTCCGGCGACCCTGACGAGGACAAGCAGAACCGCGAACAAGTCCTGACGATGTATCAGCAGGGCTTTCGCCTGACACCCCAAGAGGACGGCTCACTGCAGATCGAATTGGGCGAGGATGACTGGCCCTTTCCGATCCCGCTGGTGAAGGGGGCGGACGGGTGGAGCTTCGATATCGCGGCGGGCCGGGATGAGGTCACCAGCCGCACCGTCGGCCTGAATGAGATTGAAGTGCTGACCCTGATGGACGCCTATGGCGACCTTCAGGCCAAGTTCCGCCTGACCGATCAGGATGGCGATGGGGTGATGGAGTTCGCGAAATCCGTGATCTCGACCAGCGAGGAACGCAGCGGTCTTTACTGGCCGGGTGGCGACAGCCCGCTGGGCGAGGCTGCGGCCCGCGCCTCACTGGACGGCTATAGCGACGGGGATGCCGATCAAGAGGCCGAGCCGTTCGACGGCTATTTCTTCCGGGTGCTCGACCAGCAGGGCGAACATGCGCCGGGCGGGGCAATGAACTATGTCATCAACGGAAATATGGTCGGCGGTCATGCCTTGCTGGCTGTTCCCGCCGAATATGGCGTGACGGGGGTGCACAGCTTCATGGTGTCCGAAAACGGCATCATTTTGCAGGCCGACCTGGGGCCGGACAGCCTGACGAAGGGGTTCGACATCGTCAGCTATGACCCCGACGATGCCTGGACCCCCGCCGAAGTGCCGGCCGAAGGAGATGACGCACCCTAGCGGGACAACCGCCAGAGCCGCCCTTCGCTGGTATCCTCGATGGCCCAGATTGCGCCATCTGCCGCGACGGCCACGTCCCGGACGCGGCCGCCGATGCTCCAGCGGTTACCTTCGGTCACACCGCCCTTGTCATCGAAAGCGAGCCTGACCAGCAGCTCGGAGGCGAGCCCGCCGACAAATGCCGACCCCTTCCATTCGGGGAACATGTCGCCCTGATAAAAGGCCATCCCGGTGGGGGCGATGATGGGGGACCAATACAGCAGCGGAGGCGTAAATTCCGGCCGGGTGGCGTGGCGCGGGATCGGCGTGCCATCGTAATTGTCCCCCTCGGAGACCTCTGGCCAACCATAGTTCTTGCCGGGTTCGATCAGGTTGACCTCATCCCCGCCAAACGGTCCCATCTCGATCGACCAGAGCTTGCCGTTGGCGTCAAAGGCCAGGCCATAGGGATTGCGGTGCCCGGTCGTCCAAGTTTGGGCGCGGACGCCGCCGCTGGCGAACTGCGGATTGTCCTCGGGCGTCGTTCCATCCAGGTTCAGCCGCAGGATCTTGCCGCGGGCCTCATCAGGGTTCTGCGCGCTTTCCGCAGTCATCCGATCCCCAAGCGCCAGGAACAGGTGCTGTCCGTCCGGGTCGAAGGCGATGACCCCGCCGGGCTGTTCGCCGCCATTGGGAGGAGTCTGCGTCCAGATTTTCCTGAAATCCTCCAGCCTTGCCCCTGTGGCGTCCTCGACCAGCCGTGCCTTGGCCAGAACCAGCATCCCGCGCTGGTCTCCGGGCTGCAGATAGGTAATGTAGAATTCGTTGCTGGACGCAAAGTCGGGGGCCAGCGCCACATCCAGCAGACCGTTCTGGCCCACGAACTCGACCTTTGGCACGTTGTCGAGCGAGGTTTTCTTGCCCTCTGGCGTGACGATGAACATGCGTCCCGGTTTTTCGGTGATCAGCATCCTTCCGTCCGGCATCATCGCGATGGCCCATGGCGTGTCGAGCGTGGCCACCGCGGTGATCGTGAAGGGCATCGGCGCTTCGACATAGGGAACTTCCCCGACATGGACCGGTGCGGCCTGTGCCATCGTCGCGGTCAGTGCGATCAGGGTCAGTCCCAGGAAGGTGTTGCGGCGGGGCGACATCGTGTTCTCCGTTCAGGTGGGGAGGAAGGCGGGTCGTCATCGGGAAGCGGTCCAGCCCATTGTTAAGCCACGCGGGCTTTGCCGCAATGCCCCGCGTCGTCCGCCGCGCAAATGCACAATGCCGAAGCAGGCCGACTTCATCGGAAGATCCGGGAAAAGCGCGCGGAAATCATTGCAAAAGCGGGAGGCCTGTCAGATGCTGCACTGCGGAATGCCGATCCGGACCATAGCGGAGCGACAGATGACCGACGCTGAACTTCCGATCAATCTTGCACTCCAGGGCGGAGGGGCGCATGGCGCGCTCGCCTGGGGCGTGCTGGACCGCCTGCTGGAGGAGCCGCGCCTGCGGATCACCGAAATCAGCGGCGCCAGCGCCGGGGCCATGAACGCGGTCGTCCTGGCCCAGGGCATGGAGGTCGGCGGGCGGCAGGGCGCACGCGACGCGCTGTCGGCGTTCTGGAAGGCGGTCAGCCGGGCCGCGCGATTTTCTCCGATCCAGCGCAGTTATTGGGACCGGGTCAGGGGCAGTTTCTCGCTGGACGCTTCGCCGGGTTACCTGATCTCGGAAACCCTCAGCCGGATCTTTTCGCCCTATCAACTCAACCCGTTCGACATCAATCCCCTGCGCGCGGTACTGAAGCAGGCAGTGGATTTCGACGCTGTCAACCGCTCGCAGGTCAGGTTGCATGTGACGGCGACGAATGTGCGCACCGGCCAACCTCGCATCTTTAGCAGCGGTGAAATCACGGTCGAGGCGGTCATGGCCTCGGCCTGCCTGCCGCTGATGTATCACGCGGTCGAAATCGACGGCGAGGCCTATTGGGATGGCGGCTTTTCGGCAAACCCGGCTTTGACGCCGCTGATCCTGGACAGCAAGGTCGTGGATGTCCTCATCGTGCAGCTCAATCCACTGCGGCGCGAGGAATTGCCCCGCACCGCGCGCGAGATCATCAACCGCATGAACGAGATCAGCTTCAACACCAGTCTTGTCAAGGAATTGCGCGCGCTGAGTACCTTGGGCCGGATGATCGACGAGGGCATCGTCACCCTGACCGAGGGCAATGACCTGCGCCTGCATCTGATCCACGGAGAAGCGGACCTGCAGGAGCTTTCGGCCTCAAGCAAGCTGAATGCCGAATGGGCCTATCTTCAGGATTTGTTCGCGCGGGGTCGTATCTGGGCCGACGACTGGCTGGCAAAGAACCTCGACCAGGTGGGCAAGCGTTCGACCTTTTCCGTCGACGAATTGATGTCGATCCCGCAAAGACCTGCGGGGCTGGCCCCGTTGCGTGACAAATGACACGAAAAAAGGGCCGGAAATGTATGATATTGCGGTGATCCTTTCCTGCCTTTGCCTGTTGATGCTGCTGGCTTTTCGCGGCGGGAACATGGTGTTGCTGGCCCCGGTCATGGCGACGCTTGCCGTCCTTGCGGCGGAACAGGGTCGACTGCTTGCAAGCTTCACCCAGATCTTCATGCCCGCAATGGGCGAGTTCATCATTTCGTTCTTTCCACTGTTCCTGCTGGGCGCGGTGTTCGGCAAACTGATGGATACGACGGGTTCGGCCCGTGCGCTGGCCCATGGCATCGTGCGCTGGCTGGGACCAGAGCGGGCGATCCTTGCGGTCGTGCTGTCCTGCGCGGTGATGACCTTTGGCGGCGTGTCGCTGTTCGTCGTGGCCTTTGCCACCTATCCGGTTGCGGTCGGGCTGTTCCGGCAGGCCGACATTCCCCGCCGGCTGATGCCTGCGACCATCGGGCTGGGCGCCTTTACGTTCACAATGTCGGCGCTGCCGGGATCCCCCTCGATCCAGAACGCGATCCCGATGCCGTTCTTCGGAACCACGCCCTTTGCCGCGCCGGGATTGGGGCTGATCGCGGCGGCGATCATGTTCCTTGGCGGTTGGCGCTGGCTGGAATGGAAGGCCGGCCGCATGTCCGAGGGTTTCGGAGCAGGCGATCCGCAAGAGGACGGCGAAGCGCGACCGAACCCGCCGCTTGTCCTTGCTGCCTTGCCTTTGGTGCTGGTGCTAATCCTGAACGCGCTGTTCACCTGGGTTCTGATCCCCCGGATGGATACCTCGTATCTGGCGCTGCCGGTCTATGGGGAGACGACGGTCGAGGATCTACGGGGGATCTGGTCGGTGATCGCGGCGCTTGGCATTTCCATCCTGACCCTTCTTGCGATGAACCTGCGGCATCGCAGGCTGGTCGTCGCCGCGCTTTATCAGGGGGCGGACGATTCACTTCAGCCGATCTTCAACACTGCAAGCCTTGTCGGTTTCGGCGCCGTGGTCGCCTCGCTGTCCGGGTTCCGGTTGATAACCGAACGAATGATGGAACTGGGGACCGAAAATATCCTGGTCTCTCTGGCACTTGCGGCCAGCTTCCTTGCCGGTCTGACCGGATCGGCCTCGGGCGGAATGTCGATCGCGCTGTCGACGCTGGGTGATAATTACCTGGCGCTGGCCGAGGCGCGGGGCGTGGCGCCCGAGCTGCTTCACCGGGTCACGACGCTGGCGACCGGCAGCCTAGACACGCTTCCCCATAACGGCGCGGTCATCACGCTGCTGACCATCTGCGGGGTGACCCATCGCCAGGCCTATGGCGCGATGGCGATGGTCTGTATTCTGTTCCCGGTATTGGCCTTGCTGGCGGTGATCCTGCTGGGTTCGGTCTTTGGCAGCTTCTGAGCCGCTATAGATCGGCGCCAAATTCCTCGATCAGATGCATGACGACCGCGCGATGCGCCTCGTCACGGCTGGCGCCGGCGGTGACCGCGGCGTTGAAGATCGCGCGCTGGCGGTCGGAGGAATTTCCGAGCGCCACGATGTCGCGGACGCGCGCGGCTGCGGGCTGGCAGTTCAGGCGGTCGGCATCTTCGGCGATCATGGCAAGCCAATCCTCGGCAATCTGGGTGAACGGCTGGATGCGCCCGGCTCCGAAATCGATCAGCCCCTCGGACAGGCCATAGCGCAGCGCGCGCCAGCGGTTCTCTCCGATCAGGAAGTTGTCATATTGGCGCCAACGCTGGTTTCGGCGCGACAGGCGCAGCAACATGCGCAGGGTGGTCTGGATCAGCGCGGCCATTGTGATCGTGTCGGAAAGACGTGGGCAGGCATCGCAGATCCGAGTTTCCAGCGTCGGAAACCGCGCCGATGGGCGCAGATCCCACCAGATCTCACTGCTGTCCTCGATGATGCCCAGATCGGTCAATGTCTGCGAAGCTCGTTCGAATTCGTGCCAGCTGGTGAAATGCGGCGGCAGGCCGGTGCGGGGATAGCCGCCAAAGACGGTCGTTCGATACGAGGCAAGGCCCGTATCCTCGCCCTGCCAAAAGGGGCTGGATGCGGAAAGTGCAAGAAGATGCGGCAGGAAGTAGCTGAACTGGTTCATCAAATCGATACGCGTCGCCGGGTCGGGCAGGCCGACATGGACATGCATCCCGCAGATCAGCATGCGCCGGGCCATGCCGCGCATCTGGTGCGACAGGCGGTGATAACGCTCCTTGTCGGTGCGGCCTTGTTCGCGCCAGTCGGCCGAGGGGTGACACGCGACCGAAATCGGGGCCAGTCCGAATTCCCCGGCGTGACGGGAGATGGCGCGGCGCAGTGTCGCCAATTGCGCCCGCGCCTCGGTGATGTCCGCCGCGACCGGGGTGCCGATCTCGATCTGGCAGCGCAGGAACTCCGGGCTGACCTGATCGCTCAACTCGGCCTTGCAGGCCTGCATCAGGGCGTCGGGCGCGTCGCTGAGATCGCCCGTCGCGGCATCGACCAGCAGATACTCTTCTTCGATGCCAAGGGTCAGGTCGGGAAGGTCGTCCATATTGCCTCCATCCGTCAGGTTCACTGGGACAAGGCAGATCAGGGCGTCTTCGTTCCCGCCGCGTCAGGCCAGCCAGTCCAGGAAACGGCGCTCTCCCTCGGCCGAAAAGCGCAGCACGCGCGAGCCGGGAAGGCGCTTTGCCCAGCCCAGATCCAGGACCCGCTGCAGGATCATCTTGCCAACGGTTCCCGCCAGATGTGGACGGCGCTCGCTCCAATCCAGGCAGGCGCGACATGGCGGCCGATTGCTGCGCGGCAGATCGTCCCGGCGCAGTCCGATCACCGCCAGCCGGTGCCAGCCTTGCTCGGTCACGTCGGGCTGGCCCGATGCCTGCGACAGCGCGCCTTCGGCGCCAAGCCGGTCGAACATGGCGACGCCCAGCTCTCCGGCAAGGTGGTCATAGCACAGGCGCGCTCGTCGCAATGCGGGATCGTTCGGCCCGGTGCGCAAGGGCGGCGCGGCGTCCGAAGAAAACACCATCAGCGCCTCAAGCAGCTGAGCGACATGCGCGCCTGCGAGACTGAAATACCTGTGTCGACCCTGGGTGCGCAGGACCAGCACGTCGGCATCGGTCAGTTGGGACAGGTGGCTGCTGGCTGTCTGGCGGGTGACGCCGGCGATGGTTGCAAGCTCGGTCGCCGTCAGCGCACGGCCATCCATCAAGGCCAGCAGCATCATGCTGCGGGCGGGATCGCCGACCAAAGCGGCAATGCGGGCAATGTCCGGACCTTCGCGCATGGTTCGATGCTAATCGAAGCATCGGGCCCGGGCAATCGGCTAGGCTGTGGGCATCAACAGGAAAGGCCAACCATGATCACCTGCATCATCACCTATGACATCGACCCGAACCGACGCGAACTTTTCGACGAATATGCCCGGAACTGGGGGCAGGCGATCCCGCGAAGCGGCGCGGATCTTTTCGGATATTTTTCCCCTCATGAGGGCTGCGCCAGCACCGCCTATGGGATCTACTCGCTTCCCTCGCTTGCCGATTACGAAGCGTATCGCGCGCGTCTGGCTGCCGACCCGCTGGGGCGCGAGAATTACGACTTTGCCCGGCGCGAGGGATTCATCCGGCGGGAGAGCAGGCTGTTCCTGCGCCGAAGCTCGGCCCCACATGGAAAGCAAGCAGCATGATCGCGGTAATCTTCGAGGTCGTCATCAAGGACGGTCACCGCGACGAGTATCTGGATTTCGCCGCCGCATTGCGACCCGAGCTTGAGCAGATCGACGGCTTCCTGTCGATCGAACGGTTCCAAAGCCTGACGACGCCCGGCAAGCTGCTGTCGCTTTCGTTCTGGAGGGACGAGGATGCGGTCGCCCGCTGGCGCGCCTTGCCGCAGCATCGTGCCGCTCAGGCGGCCGGGCGCGATCATGTGTTCCAGGACTATCGTCTGCGGGTTGCCGCCGTGCAGCGGGATTATGGCATGGCGCGGCGGGACGAAGCGCCTGAAGACAGCAGACAGGCCCATCAGGCCCACTGATCTGGTACGCAGGATTTGAAAGGGGCCGGCATTGCTGCCGGCCCCAAGGGCATCAGGCTGCGTTGGCGCGAACTGCGCCCGGCAGTTTCGACCAGTTGGCATACCAGGTGTCGAACAGCTTCAGCTGCGCTTCGGCATAGCCGCGCTGGCTGTCGGTCAGGGCGTCGTCCTCGTTGAAGTGCAGGACGTATTCCGGGTTCCCCTTCAGCACCATCATGTGCTTGAAATACAGGACCAGGTCCGGGCCTTCGTCGAACGAGGACAGGATGGCGAGCGCGGCCTCAAGCTCCAGCGCGCGCTGACGTGCCTCGACGTCGCCCTGTGCGGCAGCCTTGCTCAGCGCCACCAGATGCAGCACCTCGCGCGGCAGCACGCAGCCGATGCCGGTGATCGCGCCGCTGGCGCCGCAATTGACGTAGCCGTGGAAGACGCAGGTATCGACGCCGACCATCAGTGCGACTTCATCATCGCGGCTGGTGATGTTTTCGGCTGCATAGCGCAGATCGTCCGGCCCGCCGAATTCCTTGAAACCGACAAGGTTCGGATGTTCGGCGCGCAGGGCGAAGAACAGGTCGGCACGCGTGGCGAAGCCGTAATAGGGGCTGTTATAGATGACCGCAGGCAGGTCCGGCGCCGCAGCAAGCACGGCCTTGAAGTGGTTGCGCTGCGCCGTGATCGACGGGCCACGCGACAGAACGCGCGGGATCACCATCAGGCCCTGTGCGCCGACTTTCTGGGCATGGGCGGCCAGAGCGACAGCCTTGGCCGTATTGATCGCGCCAGTTCCGACGATCACCGGAACGCCAGCGGCAACCAGGCGGGCAACGCCTTCCATCCGCTCTTCGTCCGAGATCAGCGGCCAGTCGCCCATCGAACCGCAATAGATCACCGCCGACATCCCGGTGGCGATCAGTTCCTTGCCCTTGCGGACCAGCGCATCGAAGTCGGGACGGCGATCCGCGGTGCAGGGGGTCATCAGCGCCGGCATGCAGCCGGAAAAGATCTGGGCGTTCATCAGGGACTCCTGTTGGCTATGGCATCGAACGGCGGCAGGGCGCGACAATGCGTCCCGAATCGCTTCCGGTCGACTGTTAGAATACCGTTTGTATTTTTTATGTCGACAACTTTTCGGCGCATGCGGAAACTCGGCGCATCCCTGCCATTGATGGGGTCAAAGAGAGATCTGTTGGCGTCGGTCGCGCGAGAACATCTGCTGGATCTGCAGCACGATCTGGTCGGCATGCTGCTTGGCCAACCGGTCCGCGGTGGCAATGTCACGCGCCTCGATTGCGCCGATGATGTCCTGGTGCTCGTCGACGAAACGCTGGGGCAAGCGATCGTTATAGGATGAGTAATAGATCCGCAGGATCCGGCGTCCCTCGTCCAGCAGGCGGCAGAACAGCCCTGTATAATAGGGGTTGCGCCCGGCCTCGGCGATGGCTGCGTGGAATTCTCGGTTGGTGGCGATCATGGCCAGAGCATCCTGGGCGTCGACCGCGGCAGCGAACTCGGCCTGGCGCGCGCGGATGATCTCAAGATCCGAGGCGCTGCGATACTCGGCCGCCAGCCGTGTCGTCACCCGATACATCAGCGTCAACGCATCGAAGAATGTGTGCAGGTTCAAGACATCGATATTCGACACCACGGTCGAGCGGTTCGGCAGCGTCGTGACCAGCCCCTCGCCGGCCAGCCTGACCAATGCCTCGCGGATGGGTGTGCGCGACATCGACAGGCGCTCGGCCAGCTGGATCTCGTCGATCGGGCTGCCCGGAGGCAGCACCAATCCCAGAATGTCGTCGCGCAGGATGTCGTAGACCAGCTTGGCGCCTTCGCCGCGCTTGCGTTCGGAAAGGGCGCTCGATGCGGGTTTCTTTGTCATTTTGGGCACTTTCATGGCGACGAATATGCTGGTCGAAAACTGGCTAAACCAAGGTCGCAGCCGCTAGCGCGCGCCCCAGCTGTCCGTCAAGCGATATCCTTCGGGCCAGGGGTCCGAGGGGTCCAGCATGTGTTGGTGAATTCCCGTGATCCAGCCCCGGCCCGAGATTTCGGGAAGGATCGCCGGGGTGTCCCCGACCGAGGTGGTGCCAAGGATCCGGCCGCCGAAGGTCGATCCGATCAGCGACACCGTGGTCAGGCGGTCGTCCAAGCCCATCTGGCCCCGCGCGTGCAGCACCGCCATGCGGGCCGAAAGCGCGGTCCCGGTGGGCGAGCGGTCGACCTTACCCGGCTGGATCGCGACCGCCGCGCCGGCGCGCAGATCGTTTCCGTCGCGCTGGACCGGCCCCGCGAACAGGCAGAACGAGAAATGCCGCCAGTCGGGCAGCGTCGGGTGGCGGAAGGACAGGGCCTTGTTCGCCGCATCCGTGATACGCACGCCAAGCCGGGCAATGTCATGGGCTTCATCAGCCTGCAAGGAAAAGCCCATCGCGGCCGCGTCGACGATGACAAAGCTGTCGCCGCCAAAGGCCGTGTCCACGGTCAGCGTTCCCAGGCCCTCGACCTCAAGCGCCTGGTCCAGCGGCCCGGCGAAGCTGGGCAGGTTCTGGACAAAAATCCGCTCGGCCTTGCCATTGCGGCACTCGGCGCGGACCCGAACCAGACCACCGGGCGCTTCAAGAACCAGATGCGTCTCGGGCTCCTGCATCGGGATCAGGCCGCCATCGAGCAGCACGGTCGATACGCAGATCGAGTTCGAGCCGGACATGGGCGGAGTGTCCTCGGGCTCCATGATGATGAAGGCGGCATCGGCCTCGGGGTGGCGGGGGGGAACCAGCAGGTTCACGTGCCGAAAGACGCCGCCGCGCGGCTCGTTCAGAACAAAGTTGCGCAGGCGCCCGTCGCGGGCGATCCACCGGCTCTGTTCCCACACCGTTTCTCCGGGAGGGGGCATGACGCCGCCCACGATGACGTCGCCGACTTCGCCTTCTGCATGAGCAGAGATAACGTGGATTGTCTTTGTACTGCGCATGGTTGCTTTTTCTTCCTAGAAAGATTCAAATGAATTTCCGCGATGCCCGCCAAGCCATTCTGGCGGTCCCGCAGGCGCCCGTCCTGTCAGGGCGGCCGCCGCGCAATCGGCCATGCTGCCAAAGCGGATGGCGCGGCCGGACAAGCCGGGTCCGTAATGGGCGTATTTGCCGGAGTTGGTCATGACGGTCCGGGCGGCGGGGGGAAAGACCGGCTCGGTGATCGAGCACCAGCACAGATCCGGGATCACCTGCACGCCAGCCGTCTCAAGCCGCTCCAGCGCCCCGTCAAGGCGGAATTCCTCGATGATCTGGCGTCCGGCGGTGACGATGACCGGGATCGACGGACGATCTCCGTCCAGCGCCATCGCCAATGCGCGGCATTCCGTGGCCGAGGCATGGGGACTGCCGATGGCGATCAGGTCCACGTCCTGCGGCCCCTTATTCAGCAGGTTCCATGCCCGCGCCAGATCCTCGGGACCGATGTGGTACTGGTCCGCATCGGCGGCAACAGGGCCGGCCTCGGGCGTGACACCGTCGATATGCAGCATGGGCGCGGCGGAAGTGGTGCCAAAGGCCGCGCAAAGCGCCTTCAGATCGTCGGACGTCGGAGACAGCGCCGCAAGTCCTCGCAAAAGCGGGATACGGTCAGGAGAGGTCAGCCCGGCCAGATAGCCCAGCAGCGGCCAGATTGCGTCGTCATGGTCCGGGGGCGGCGCGATGTCGATCACGCGGCGGGGCAGGCGGCCTTCGTCCAGATAGACGCCCGTCAGCGGCGCGCGCCCGGTGACCGCCATGCACAGGTCCAGAAAGTCTGGATGCTTGGGCGAACGCGCGCCCAGCACGCTATTGGCATAGACGACTGCGTTCGACTCGGCCCATGCGATGGGTTCGGCAAGTCCGGGCCGATCCTCCAGCAGATAGGGTGCGCAGGTAAAGCTGGGCCGGCAACCCATGCGGACATAGGCATCCGCCAGCCGCGAGGCCTGGTTGCCAAAAACCGGCGGGACACCTTGTTCGTGCCAATGCTGTCGGTCGACCGAAATAGCGTTGATCGTGGTGGGGACCCGGACCCTTGCTCCCAACTCGTCCATCTTTTCGGCGAAGATCAGGTTCGCCGGATGGGCCAGAATGCAGCCGTCGATATGCCCTCGGGAAATGTCGGTCAGCCGCGTTGCACCCTGCTGCCGCGCCATTGCGCAAATGATGCGCATGGAAAGCGCCGCCGCCTTGCCGTCGCGCCCGTCAAGGATGGCGCGGTCATCCTCGGTCAGGCTCAGTGAGGTATCGCGCGGCGCCAGGACGGGCATGCGGGTTCCGTCCGCGACGATTTCCCCTTCGCGGATCGACAGCCGGGGCTGCGCAGCCAGCCGGGCAAAGTCGCCCTCGGCAACACGCAGGACCGGAAAGCTGCGCCCGAACATCTCGGCCCCGATCAGGCTGCCGAGCGTCAGGATGTCCTCGGGTTCGGAAAAGATCAGCGCAGCCGGGGCATTGCCCTTCAACAGCAGGTCCAGCACCACGCCAGAGCCGGAGCAAGAGCCCCGGCTGGTCGGCATCATCACCACCGCGCCCGCAAGGCAGGCACCGTGCAGTGGATGATGCGCATCGATCACGCGCGCGGTCGCCGGGTCCACCCCGCCCCAGAAGCTGAGCCCCTCGGTCATCGCGAGGACGGGCCCCTCGGCATTGCCGGGCAGGATGGACAGGGCCGCGGTCATTTCACGACGAAGCCATGCGCAAAGGGATCGCGCTCGTCGATAAAGATGGTGTTGTAGCCGGTCATCCGCGCCCAGCCCGCGATCGAGGGGATGATTGCGGGACGGCCCGCCACGGTGGTCTCGGCCTCGACCCGGCCCTTGAAGATCGAGCCGATGATGGATTCGTGCCAGAACTCGTCCCCGGCCTTCAGCTTGCCCTTGGCGGCCAACTGCGCCATCCGGGCCGAGGTGCCGGTCCCGCAGGGGCTGCGGTCGATGGCCTTTTCGCCATAGAACACAGCGTTGCGGGCATGGGCCCCTTCGACCGTCGGTGCGCCGGTCCATTGGATATGGGACAGGCCGTTGATCTCGGGATGCTCGGGATGGACGAATTCGTATTTCGCGTTCAGCGCCGCGCGCAGCTTCGGCGACCAGCCGACCAGTTCGGTTGCGGTGTGATCTGCCATGTCGCGGAAGTTCTTCTGCGGCTCGACGATGGCGTAGAAATTGCCGCCATAGGCCACGTCGACGACAATCTCGCCCAGCCCCTCGACCTCGGCTGTCAGGCCCTCGGCGTAAAGGAAGCCGGGGACGTTGGTCAGGCGGACTTCCTCGACGAAGCGGCCTTCCTGGCGATAGGTGATGTCGACCTTGCCCGCGGGTGCGTCGATCGACAGCTTACCCGGTTCGCGCGGCTGGATCAGCCCGTTCTCGATTCCCATGGTGATGGTGCCGATGGTGCCATGGCCGCACATCGGCAGGCAGCCCGAGGTCTCGATGAACAGGACCGCGACGTCGCAATCGGGTCGGGTCGGCGGATAGAGGATGCTGCCCGACATCATGTCATGGCCGCGCGGCTCGAACATCAGGCCGGTGCGGACCCAATCGAATTCGCGCAGGAAATGGGCACGCCGCTCCAGCATGTTCGCCCCTTCAAGGCGGGGGCCGCCCCCCGAGACAAGGCGGACGGGGTTGCCGCAAGTATGCCCGTCGATGCAGGAGAAGGTATGGGTCGTCATGGCTTAGAACCTTTGGGGCGAGAAGGGGGTAAGGTCGATGGCGGGGGCGCGGCCCGTCACCAGATCGGCAACAAGGCGCGCGGTCCCGGTGGATTGGGTCTTGCCCAGGTGGCCATGCCCGAAGGCATAGATCACGCGCGGGGTGGCGCGGGCGCGGCCGATCACGGGCAAGCTGTCGGGAAGCGAGGGGCGGAAGCCCATCCATTTCACGCCGCCTTCGGTCCGAAGCGCGGGCAGGAAGGTTTTCGCCTTGGCCAGCATCGCATCGGAGCGCTTGAAGTTCGGAGGCAGGTCCAGCCCGCCCAGCTCCACCGCGCCGCCGACGCGGATGCCGGTCGAAAGGTTCGTGACGACGAAGCCGTGACCGCCGAAGGTGATTTGGGTGCGCAGGTCCAGCGCGCCGGGCGGCAAGGTGGTGTTGTAGCCGCGCTCTGTCTCAAGCGGGATCTTCTCGCCCAGGGACCGCGCGACGCGGTGCGAGAATGCTCCGGCCGCCAGAACGACATGGCTGGCGCGACGGCTGCCGTCGATCTCGACCCCGCCCTCCACTGGGCGCAGGGAGGTAACCTCCGCCCGCTCGATCTCTCCGCCAAGGCTGCGGAAGTGATCGGCCAAGGCCAGCGTGTAAATCCGCGGGTCATCGATGGAGAACCATCCAGGGGTGAAGGTGCCCTTGATGAAGCGCGGCGCGATGCCGGGCTGGATCGTTGCCATCTCGGCTGCGTCCATGTGCCGGAATTCGATGCCGTGGCGGGCACGGATCTCCCATCCGGGAAGGGAAGCCTGAAACTCGGCCTCGGATTCATAGACTTGCAGATTGCCGTTCTTGCGCAGCATCGGCATCGTGCCCGATGCGGCGAGGAAGGGTTCCAGTTCCGACCGCGACAGGTCCATCAGCGCAGTTTGCGCCGCCGTCGATTGGGCGACGCGGGCGGGCGAACAGGCCCGCCAGAACCGATACATCCAGGGCAGGATCCGCATCGCATAGGACGGCCGCACGGTCAGCGGACCCAGCGGATCAAGCAACCATTTAGGCGCCTTCCTGAGAATGCCGGGAGAGGCGAGCGGCAGGATGTCGGTAAAGGCGAAGGCGCCGGCATTGCCGGCCGAAGCGCCGGCAGCCGGTCCTTCGCGGTCAAGGACCAACACCGTCAGCCCACGGTTCTGCAGGGCGATCGCGGCCGAAAGGCCGACGACACCCGCGCCGATGACGGTTACGTCGTATTGTGGTTGCATCATTCTCTCAATGCGTCGCGGCCAGGAACTTTTGCAGCTCCGGGTCTTTCGGTGTGCCGAACAACTCGGCCGGGGGGGCGATCTCGGCAAGAACGCCCTTGTGGAAGAAGGCAACGCGATCAGATACTTCGCGCGCAAACTTCATCTCGTGTGTCACGCAGATCATCGTCATGCCTTCCGATGCCAGCATGCGCAGCGTATCCAGAACCTCGCCCACCAGCTGCGGGTCCAGTGCCGATGTCACCTCGTCGAACAGCATGTATTCGGGCGACATGGCCAATGCGCGGGCAATGGCCATCCGCTGCTGCTGTCCCCCCGACATGCGCGAGGGATAGACTTTCAGCTTTTCGCCAAGGCCGACATGGGTCAGCTGCTTGACGGCAATCGCCTCGGCCTCGGCCTTTGGAATGCCCAGCACCTTGCGGGGCGCCAGCATGACGTTTTCCAGCACGGTCAGGTGGGGAAAGGCATTCCACTGCTGGAACACGATCCCGATCTTCTGGCGCAGCTTGTTCAGGTCGGTGCCCTTGGCATGAACCTCGGTCCCATTGACCAGGATCTTGCCGGAATCGATCGGCTCGAGCCCGTTGATGCAAGTCAGAAGCGTCGATTTCCCAGACCCCGACCCGCCGATCACGGTGACGACTTCACCCTTTTGCACGGTCAGGTCGATGCCCTTCAGCACTTCCAGCTGGCCAAAGGATTTGCGGACGTTCTGGATCTCAATCATTGGGGGACCACCGTTTTTCCAGGTACCCGCCAAGCCGGGCAATGGGGAAGCTGAGAAGGAAATAGATCAGGCCGCAGATCGACAGAATGAACAGCGGCTCCTGCAGGCGGGTGACCAGAACCTGGGATGCCCGCAGCAGCTCGATCAGGCCCAGCCACAGGACAAGCGAACTGTCCTTCATCACGCCCAGCGTCAGGCCGATCCACGAGGGAAGCGCGATCCGCGTCGCCAGCGGCGCCACGATAAAGCGCATGTCCTGACCCCAGGTCATCCCAAGCGAACGTGCCGCGCGCCGCGTCGTTCCGGGCACCGCGTCGATGGCGCCCCGCACGATCTCGGTGCAATAGGCGGCGGTGTAAAGCGACAGGATCACGCAGGAGGTGGTGAAGGGCCCCCAGCCCAGCTTGGCGATGGACTGGAAGGCGTTGCCCAGCACAAGCTGGATCAGCAGCGGGACTGAACGGAAGATGTCCAGCACGAAGGTCAGCGGCGCGGCCCACCAGGCGCCCAGCTGGACGCGGACGACGCCGAACAGGATCCCCATGACGGTGCCCGCGGCGACGGAAACTCCGGTCACCGCCAGCGTCATGCCCGCGCCCTTGGCCAGGAACAGCAGGTCGTTCGCTGTCATTGCAGTATCAAACATGCGTTCCTCCCTTCAGTAGCGGAACATGCGCCAGGCGATCAGCCGCGCGCCAAGGGTGACGACCTTGGCGATCAGGTAATAGATCGCGGCAGCAAGCGCGAAGAACTCGAAGGTGCGGAAGGTCCGCGCGTTCAGTTCCTGCGTGATCCCGGCCAGGTCCGTGTTCATGCCGACGGTGACGCCCAGCGAGGTCATCAGGATCGCCCAGACCATCTGGTTGGTGATCGGCAGGAAGGCGATGCGCAGCATCTGTGGCAGCACGATCAGGCGAAAGGCCTGCAGCGCGCTCATCCCCAGCGAGCGTCCGGCGCGGGTCTGGGTGTCGGGAATGGCCTTCAGCGCACCGCGGAAATTCTCGGCCAGGTAGCCCGCGTTGTTGAACGCGATCCCGACCAGCAGCGCGGTATAGGGGCTCAGATGGATGCCGAAGCTGCCCAATCCGAAATGCGCCATGTAGATCTGGAAAAGCGCCGGAGTGTTCCGCGCCACCTCGACCCAGGTTTTTGCAACTCCGCGCAAGACACGGCTGCCCGAAAGCCGCATGAGGGTCAGAAGCAAAGCGCAGGCAAGCCCGATGGCCATTGACAGCAACGCGATCTGAAGCGTGACCAGCGCGCCTTCGAGCATTTGCGGCAGGGCGCGCAGCGCCTGGTGCCAGTGGAAGGTATAGTTGAACATCAGCGTCCCGCCTCTGATCGAGGGCCGCCGGCGCGGCAGGGCAGCGCCGGCAACCGTTCCGTCATATCAGCGGTAGACGTTCGGCACCGTCAGGTCCGGCAGATCGCCACCCACCCACTTTTCATACAGTTCGGCATAGCGGCCGGTCCGCACCTGCTGGTTTACGAACAGGTTCAGGTAGTTGATCAGGCCGTATTCCTCGCGGTTGGTGAAAAGCGCGACGTAGTCGGTGTCGAAGGGCGCCTTGCCGACGACCGAGATGCCGGGGAAGTTGCCGGTCTTGACGTTTGCCTGCGCCACGGTCGAGGTCGAGACGGTGGCGTCGATCTGGCCCTGGCTCAGTGCCAGGAAGACATCGGCCTGGGTCTGATACGGACGGAATTCGCCCGAGCCCCATTCCTTGACCTGCTTTTCAAGCGCGATCGCCTCGAACGTGCCCGCGGTGGCGCCGACGGTCTTGCCCTTCATGTCGTCAAAGGACTTGATGCCCGACTTGTCGTTCGAGGTCACTGCCATCTCGAAGGCGAAATAGGGGACCGACATACCGACGGTCTTGGCGCGCTCAAGCGTGTCCGAGGTCGAGGCGACGCCGACATCGACGCGGCCCGACATCAGCGCGGGAATGCGCTCGGGGAAGGGTGTCTCGACGATCTCCGCGGTGACGCCCAGGGCGGTCGCAAGATCGTTGCAGTAATCCACGTCGAAACCCACGGGATTGTTGTTCGCATCGCGCGCGCCCATCGGCGGGAAGTCCAGCACGACCGCGCAGCGCAGCGTACCCGAGGCGATGATGTCGTCCAGCTTGTCGGCAAATGCGGGTGCCGCAAGAGCCGTCGCCATCGCGGCCAGCGCGAGAACCGAGGATTTCATGTCTTCTCTCCCATATTGGTGTGTCGGATCACTTTGGACCGATTCCGTTCAATTTGTATCTGACCAGTCGGAGCGAAAATCAAATGAAAAATACATAAAGTATACAAACGGGCAGTCAAATGCGGGGAATGCGCGGGTTGCCCAATTTGCATACAAATAGTATGCACAGAAAACGCAAGACTTGACGAGCGAGGGATAAGATGACCCCAACCACCACGCTGAGTGTGCCGCGCCTGACCGAAATGGTGACCGGGATCCTTGCCGATGCCGGCCTTTCGGATCTGCAGGCACGGACAGTCGCCGAGGTCATCGTCGCCGGAGAACGGGATGCCTGCAAGTCCCATGGCATCTATCGCATCGAGGGATGCTTGCGGACTCTGCGCGCGGGCAAGGTGCAGGGCAAGGCCGAGCCTGTCCTGACTGACGACGGCAGCGCGGTGATCCGCGTCGATGCGCGCGGGGCCTTTTCCCCGGCGGCCTTCGCAATCGGCGCGCCGGTGTTGGCCGTTCGTGCGCGGGAACTGGGCATAGCGGCATTGGCGATCAATTCCTGCACGCATTTCTCGGCCCTGTGGCCCGAGATCGAGGTATTGACCGATCAGGGGCTGGCGGCGCTTGCAATGTGCCCCAGCTATGCGACCGTCGCGCCTGCCGGAGGCAGCAGGCCGCTGCTGGGCACGAACCCTCTGGCATTCGGATGGCCGCGGCCGGGCAAGCCGCCTTATGTCTTCGATTTTGCCACATCTGTCGCCGCGCGGGGCGAGATTGAGTTGCACCGCCGCAGCGGCAGCCCGTTGCCCGAGGGATGGGCCATCGATGGCGACGGGGCGCCCACGACCGATCCGACAAGCGCCCTGCAAGGCGCGATGCTGACCTTCGGCGGGCACAAGGGATCCGCGATCTCGACCATGATCGAACTGCTTGCCGGGGCCATGATCGGCGACCTGACCAGTCCAGAGGCCCTTGATTTCCTGGGCAGCACCGATCTTCTGCCCCACCATGGCGAGTTGATCATCGCCCTGTCGCCCGAGAAATTCTCGGCCGGTCGTCCCGGCGCTGCTTTCGACCGGGCCGAGCGGCTGTTCGAGGCCATCGTGGGGCAGGGCGCGCGCCTGCCTTCGCAACGCCGCTTCACCGCCCGTGCCCGTTCGCTGGCCGAGGGGATCGATCTGACCGCCGACGAAATGGCGGGGCTGGAGCGACTGGCACAGTCGGTGCGCAGTTGATGCGCGGCGGCGCGGTTGCTGGCCCAAGGGGCGCAGCGCCGCGCGGCCACCCGCTATTGATACCCGAAGGAAATGTTTGAAGCTTCCGCTTTTCATCCTCAAGATGGGGATGATCACGGGCGGGGCGGATGATTATGGCAAAGACCTGGTCTCGAAGCTTTCGACAGGGCAATGCGATCTACAAACTGAACATGCTGGCCACCGAATCCATCCGCTCAGTCGAGGATCGGTTCGTCAATCTTGTCGGCCTCGACATCCGCACGATCCGGGTGCTGAGGCTGATTGGGGACGACCCCGGAACCACCTTCGCCGAATTGACGGTCATGACGGCGATGGAGCGCAGCCTTGTTTCGCGCATGATCCAAAACCTTGTACGAAGCGGCTATGTCGAGCGCCGGAACGACCAGTCGGATGCGCGTCGCTTTGGCCTGTTCATCACCGCCGCCGGACAGGATGCGCGCACCCGAGCTGACCTGCTGTCCGAGCGCGGGCTCGAGGCGGTCTTCGAGCCGCTGACGAGGGCCGAGGTTCGGGCATTCATCGCCACGATGGACCGGCTGGCTGACTGGCTCGACAGCGAGGAATTCCTGCGCAAGTCCGAGCATGTCTTTGACCGGATCGAAGATGGCGGGGAAGCTGACCGCCCAATGATGCTGCCGGAACGATGACTGCCATGGGCCATGCGCAGGCTCAATCACAGCGACATGGTTCGCGGGATCAAACCGGGACGGCGGTGCGGTGCTTGACGCGGCGCAGCACAAAGATTGAGGAAGAACTCGCGATTGCCTCGTGATCCAGGATGCCGTGCATCAGTACCCGTTCGTAATCAGCGACATCCTCGGCGACGATGTGCAGCAGATAGTCCCAGTCACCGCTGATCGAATAGCATTCGACCACGTCGCGCTGCGCCTCGATGAACTCTTCAAAGGTGGCGCGCATGGCGCGTCCCTGGGACTTCATGCGGATCTGGCAGAACACGTCCAGACCCCGCCCCAGTCGCGCGGGATCGACAAGCCTGACGGCAGGACCAAGCACGCCCGCCTCTTCCAGCGCCTTGACCCGGCGCCAGCAGGATGCGGCAGAGGAACCGACACGCTCGGCCAGTTCCTGGTTCGACAGCGAGGCGTCTTCCTGCAAGGCGCGAAGGATCTTTCGGTCAAGCGCGTCAATCTGGATCATTTGGTTCACTGCATGGCTAAGAGTGAATTGAATGAACCAATATTCACCCTGGAAGTGAAGCGATTGAAAGCCTGTTCCACCACTTGCGCGTAAAATGGTTTCAAATGCGGGCAGGAGGACGGCATGGCACGACAGGCAGCGGCACTGGTTCACGGATCGGCAGCACCCGAGGTCGATTGGCGCGCGGTCATGCGCCACATGGCGCTAAGCCGTGCGCTTGACGAGATCGAAGAAACCCGGCTCGTCCCTGAACGCAAGGTTCTGTATCAGTTTTCGGCCCGCGGGCACGACATGGCCCAAATCCTGCTGGGATTGCAGCTTGATGGTCCGCATGACGCTGTCTGCGGCTATTACCGATCTCGGCCGCTTTTGCTGGCGCTGGGGGTCGATCCGGTCGATGCGCTGGCTTCTGCGATGGGGCGCTCGGGTGGTTACTCCGACGGGCGCGACATCGGGGTCGTCTTCAACTTCCCAAACCGCGAAGGCACCATTGCGCTGCCGATGTGCGGCGGGGTGGGCGCGCAGTTCACACCTACCGCAGGATGGGCGCAGGCGCTGGAGTACCACGCCGAGGTGTTGGGATCGAGCGCGCATCGACGTTCGATCGCGGTCGTGTTGGGTGGAGACGGTGCGGTCGCCTCGAACGGGTTCTGGTCGGCGCTGACCATTGCAACCACCAAACGCCTGCCGATGCTTTTCTATGTCGAGGATAATGGCTTCGGCATCTCGGTCCCCTCGACGCTGCAGACGCCGGGCGGGAACATTGCCGCCAATCTTGGTGCGTGGCAGGGCCTGAAGATCCTGTCCGGCGATGGCACCAACCCGGCCGAAGCAGCAGGCCTTGTCGCCGACGCCGTCGCCTTCGTGCGCGACGAGCGCGCCCCCGCGCTGCTGCGCCTGACCGTCCCCCGGCTGGAGGGGCACAGCTTTCAGGACACCCAGGCCTATAAGCCCGCCGCTTTGGTCGCTGCCGAGCAGGCACGCGATCCCTGGCCTAAGTTGCGCACGCATCTTGTCCCCGGCCGGATCAGCGCCAGCGAATGGGATGCTGCCATCGCCCGAGCCGCCCAGACGGTCGAGGCCGCACGCATTGCCGCCGAGGCCCGTCCGGTTTCAGATCCTGCCTCGATCCTGGGGCATGTCTTTTACGAAGGCGAGATCCAGCAGGTGGGCGGTCTGATGCCGCAGGGCTGGACCCCGCCACCCGCGGACGACACGCCCCGGCCGCAGGGGCAGCGCCTGAACATGGTCACGGCCATTCGGCGCGTGCTGGACCAGGAAATGACAGCCAACCCGCGCATGGTGATCTTTGGCGAGGATGTCGGGCCAAAGGGCGGGGTCCATGCCGTCACCCTGGGTCTGCAAGAGCGCCATGGGGCTGCCCGTGTCTTTGACACCTCGCTGTCCGAAGAAGGGATCATCGGTCGTGCGGTCGGGATGGCGCTGGCGGGTCTTCTGCCCGTCCCCGAGATCCAGTTCCGCAAGTATGCCGAACCCGCGACCGAGCAGTTGAACGATTGTGGCTCGATGCGCTGGCGTACCAACAACCGCTTTGCCGCGCCTATGGTGGTGCGGATGCCGGTCGGCTTCTTCAAATGCGGCGACCCGTGGCACAGCCAGACGAACGAGGTCGCATTCGTTCACAGTCCCGGCTGGAAGGTCGCGGTACCCTCGAATGCCGAGGATGCGGCCGGCCTTCTGCGCGGTGCGCTGCGCGGCAACGATCCGGTGATCTTCCTTGAGCATCGGGCGATGCTGGACCACGCTTGGGCGCGGCGCGCATGGCCCGGCGATGACTATATCCTGCCGTTTGGCAAGGCGCGCATGGTCGCACAAGGTGAGCGGGCCACCATCGTCACCTGGGGCGGGCTGGTCGATCGCTGCGAACAAGCCGCGCAGGGGCTGTCGGTCGACGTGATCGACCTGCGCAGCTTGGTGCCCTGGGATCGCGAGGCCGTGCTTGCCTCGGTCGCGCGTACCCATCGCTGCCTGATCGTGCACGAGGATCTGCGCACGGCGGGCTTCGGCGCCGAGATTGCTGCGGTGATCGCGGACGAGGCCTTTACCGATCTCGACGCCCCGGTGGCGCGGCTGACCATGCCCGACATCCCCAGCCCGCATAATCCGGCCTTTCTGGACTGGGCCGTGCCCTCGGTCGCAGCGATCCGCGATCGGCTGACCGAATTGCTGGAGTTCTAAGATGGTCGATGTGCTGGTGCCGCTTGAACAGGAAGGAACGCAGGCCACAGTTTCGGCCTGGGTGCACAAAGTGGGTGAACTGGTCGCCAAGGATGACCCGCTGGTCGAATTGGAGACGGACAAGGTCTCGGTCGAGGTGCCCGCCCCGGTGGCAGGCCGCCTGAGCGAGATCCTGATCGCAGCGGGCGCCGAGGCGCGCCCCGGAACGGTTCTGGCGCGGATCGAGGTCGGGAACGAGTCCGCTGGGGCGCCATCCTCGCCTGCCGGTCCCGCTGGCGCGCCCACGGGAGGGGAAAGGGACATGTCGTCCTGGCACTCACCTGCGGTGCGACGGGCGCTTGCGGAAACTGGCATTGATCCGGCGTCGATCAAAGGAACCGGTCGTGACGGCCGGCTGACTCGCGCCGATGTCGAGACCGCGGCGCGAACCGCCCACGCGCCCGCAGCCGTGGCCAGCAACAATGCTGGCCGGTTTGTTCCCCACGACCGGATGCGACTTGCCATCGCGCGAAACATGCTGGCCTCGGTCTCAGAGGCGCCGCAGGTGACTGCCGTGTTCGAGGCCGATTTCAGCGCCGTGACCGCCCATCGCAAGCGGCACCGTGATGGTTTTGCGGCGGCTGGGATCGCGCTGTCCTTTACGCCCTATATCATCCTTGCCGCCGCGCGGGCGATGCGCGCGGTGCCACAGGTGAACAGTCGCTGGCACCCCGACCGGCTGGAAGTTTTCGACCGGGTGAATATCGGGATCGGCACCGCGCTGGGGGACAAGGGACTTGTCGTCCCGGTCATCCGCGACGTTCAGGACCTGTCCCTGCGCGGCGTCGCGACGCGTCTTCAGGACCTGACTGCGCGAGCCCGGCAGGGCCAGCTTGCACCGGCAGACATGGCGGGCGGAACGTTCACCATTTCGAACCATGGAGTCTCGGGCTCGCTTCTGGCGGCACCGGTCATCATCCAGCAGCCGCAATCCGCGATCCTGGGCATCGGCAAGCTGGAAAAGCGGGTCGTCGTACGCGAGGTCGAAGGCGTCGACACGATCCAGATCCGCCCAATGTGCTATGTCACGCTGACCATCGACCACCGTGTCCTTGATGGCCACCAGACGAATGCCTGGCTGGCCGCCTTTGTCTCGGCGATCGAGGGTTGGGCGGTCGACGCCGACGAACACCCGGCGCAAGACTGACATCTGGACTGGCACGCCGTCCCGATTTACCCGAAGCTTGCGGCCAGCTTCGGGCGGAAACACGGGCGTGCCGCCTGAACTTCTTTCGCCGCCCGGCGTTCTGGCTGGACGTCGCAAGGGGACAGGACATGAAGCCACGCACCGATCTGACGACGGGGCCGATCACCTCGACCCTGCTGCTTTTCGCGCTTCCGACGCTGGGATCGTCGGTCCTGCAATCGGCGAACGGGTCGATCGACGCGGTCTGGGTTGGCAATCTGCTGGGCGAGAATGCACTGGCCGCGACCACCAACGGCAACCTTGTGATGTTCCTGCTGACCGCCTTTGTCTTTGGCTTCGGCATGGCGGCTACGATCCTGATCGGGCAGGCGATCGGGCGAGGATCGATGCACGAGGCGAAGGAGGTTGTCGGCACCGCTGTCGGAACATTCGCCCCGCTGGCGGTGCTGATCGCCGTGGTTGGCTGGTTTCTTGCGCCGCATCTGCTGGCGGTTCTGGGGACCGGCCCTGAAATCACGCCCCTCGCCCGCGCCTTCCTGCGGGTGACGTTTCTGGCGATGCCAGCGATCCTGATGCAGACGATGCTGATGATGGCGCTGCGCGGCGCGGGTGATGCGCTGACCCCGCTGATCTTCATGGCATTGGCGGTCGTGCTGGACGTGATCCTGAACCCGCTGTTCATCCTGGGCAAGGGTCCTTTCCCACAAATGGGGATCGGGGGATCGGCCTTTGCGATGGCAGTTGCGAACTATACCAGCCTTGTCGCGATGCTGGTCTATGTCTATCTGCGCCGCCACCCGCTGAGACTGACGGGAACCGAACTGCAGATGCTGCGCCCCGCGCCGCATATCCTGCGCCTGATGCTGTCGAAGGGCCTGCCGATCGGTTTGCAGATGGTCGTCGTTTCCAGCGCGATGCTGACGATGATGTCGCTGGTCAACCGTGAGGGCGTCGATACGACGGCGGCCTTCGGCGCAAACCAGCAACTTTGGACCTATGTCCAGATGCCCGCGATGGCGCTGGGGGCGGCGGTCAGCGCCATGGCCGCGCAGAATATCGGGGCGGGGCGTTGGGACAGGGTGTCGCGGATCACGCGTGTCGGGATCGCGTTGAACTTTCTGCTGACCGGCGGGCTGGTGCTGGCACTTGCCTTTGCCGACCGCTATGCGCTGGCGCTTTTTCTGGGCGCGGACAGCCCAGCCATCGCGATCGGGCAGCATATTGCGAATGTCGCCACCTGGGGCTTCATCGCTTTCGGGATCACGATGGTTCTGTTCGGAACCATCCGGGCCAATGGGCAGGTGATCTGGCCGCTGATCATTCTGACGATCTCGCTTTATCCGGTTCGGTTGGGAGTCGCGCTTGGCTTGCGCGGCTGGCTGGGTGTCGATGCGCTGTGGCTCAGCTTTCCGGTCGCGATGGTGGCGACGATGCTGATGGCGGGCGCCCTTTACCTGCATGGCGGCTGGCGCCGTGAAAGCGCCATTTCCCATCTTGAGGATGCCGAGGTGGCCGAACTGGGGCCGCAGCTGTCCGTCACGACAGAAGCGAGCCCGCCGACCAGTCCTCGCAACCCTGGCTTGCCTCCAGCGCGCGAGACGACCCCGGCCGAGTGATCCATCGGGCGTTCCCTTTCCGTTCCGAATTGGTTAACCTTGCCGAAAAACGGGGGCGGGCATGGGATATCTGGAAAAGCTGAACGACCGCCAGCGGCAGGCGGTCGAGTTCGGGAACGGCCCGCTGCTGGTCATTGCGGGGGCGGGTTCGGGCAAGACCAATACCATCGCCCATCGCGTCGCGCATCTGCTGGCGACGGGGTCCGATCCCCGCCGGATCCTGCTGATGACCTTTTCGCGCCGCGCTGCCAGCGAACTGGCCCGCCGGGTCGAGCGGATCACGATGCAGGCCATGGGTCAGGGCTTTGCGGCTGAGGCCCTGACCTGGGCCGGGACATTCCACGGGATCGGCGCCCGCATCCTGCGCGAACACGCCTTGCAGATCGGGCTGAACCCGGACTTCACCATTCATGACCGCGAGGATTCCGCCGACCTGATGAACCTGTGCCGGCACGAGCTGGGCCTGTCCCGGACCGAGGCACGCTTTCCCACCAAGGGCACCTGCCTGTCGATTTATTCCACCGTCGTCAATGCCGATGAGCCGCTTGCCGACGTGCTGCGCGATCGCTTTCCCTGGTGCGCGCAATGGGAAGCCGAGCTTCGGCGGCTGTTCGGTCATTACGTCGCCGCCAAGCAGGCTCAGGGTGTGCTGGACTATGACGATCTGTTGCTGGCCTGGGCGCAGGTGGTCGATGAACCGGCATTCGCCAGCCATCTGGGGGCGATGTGGGATCATGTGCTGATCGACGAATACCAGGACACGAACCGCCTGCAATCCCACATCCTGCTGGGGCTGAAACCGGACGGACAGGGGCTGACAGTCGTCGGCGACGATGCCCAGTCGATCTATGGCTTTCGGGCGGCGACGGTGCGCAACATCCTTGATTTTCCCGAGGCGTTCAGCCCGCCTGCGGGAGTGGTGACGCTTGATCGCAACTATCGTTCGACCCAGCCCATCCTTGCGGCTGCGAATGCGGTGATTGCGGGCGCGCGCGAACGCTTCACCAAGGATCTGTGGACCGAGCGGGAATCGGTCGAGCGTCCGCGGCTGGTCACCTATGGCAGCGAGGCCGAGCAGGCGCGGCACTTCGTCGATCAGGTTCTTGCCAATCGAGAAGCAGGCATGACCCTGCGCCAGCAGGCCGTGCTGTTCCGCACCTCCAGCCATTCCAGCCAGCTTGAGGTCGAGCTGACCCGCCGGAATGTGCCCTTCGTCAAGTTCGGTGGGCTGAAGTTTCTCGACTCGGCCCACGTCAAGGACATGCTGGCTGTTCTTCGCTTTGCCCAGAACCCGCGGGATCGCGTCGCGGGTTTCCGCGTCCTGCAATTGCTGCCGGGGATCGGGCCGGGCAGCGCGGGGAAGGTGCTGGACCGCATCCAGTCCGATCGCGATCCGCTGCAGGCGCTTCGGGACATAGCTCCGCCCCGCTGCACCGGTTGGCCCGACCTGATGGATGCGCTTGCCCCCTGGAACTGGCCTGAGCAGGTGGCCCGGATCCGCTGCTGGTACGACCCGCATCTTGACCGCATCCATGAGGATGCCGAGTTCCGGCGCGCCGATCTGTTGCAGCTTGAACAGATCGCCACGGCCAGCCCGTCGCGCGAGCGGTTCCTGACCGACCTGACGCTGGACCCACCCGACGCCACCAGCGGCCCGGCGGGCGTTCCATTGAAGGACGAGGATTACCTGATCCTGTCGACCATCCATTCGTCGAAGGGTCAGGAATGGAAGTCCGTCTTCGTCCTGAACGTCGTCGATGGATGCATTCCTTCGGATCTGGGGACCGGCCAAACCGCCGAAATCGAAGAGGAACGCAGGCTGCTTTACGTTGCGATGACGCGTGCCAAGGATCGCCTGACCTTGGGCGTGCCGCTGAAATTCTACGTCACCCAGCAGACCCGTCGCGGCGATCGCCACGTCTATGCCGCGCGCAGCCGCTTTATCCCGCGCGATCTGCTGGAGCGGTTCGAGGTCATGCACTGGTCTGCGGCACCCGTGACGGGGGGACCATCGCCGACAATGCCCGTCATCGATATCGGGCAAAGGATGCGCGGGATGTGGGGTTGATCGGGCGTCTGCAACGGGTTGCCGGATTGAATTGAATTTCCCGAAAGTCCGCACCACAGTCGATTTCGCACAAGGCAGGCGAAATGAAGAACAGCAGTCTATCTCAATCCTCCGACCGGTTTCGCGCCCTTGCCTGCTGGCGGAGACGCGCGGGTTCGGCAAGCCTGATCCTGTTGATGGCATTGTCGGGCTGTGCGGCCCGTCCCGGACCGGAAACGCTGCAGCCCGTGGTCCAGCCGGCGGGCGGACCTGCGCCGATCACGCTGTTCGCGGTCACCGACCGGGCACCGGGCGCGGGTACGCCACCTGTGCCCGGCAGCGGGCGGGGCGATGCCTCGTATGAACAGCTGATGTTCCAGCCGCGCCCGAAGCCGGCACAGAAGGACGGCAAGGTCAGTGGTCCGGATGCCGATCCGTCGAAGGATTTCGTCACCACCGGACGGCGACTGATGAGCGCGCCTGCCTTTGACGCCGAGGTCGCGCGTCTTGCGCGGTCACGAGACAAGACGATCATGGTTTTTGTCCACGGCTATAACTACAACTACCAGGAGGCGGTGTTCCGCGTCGCCCAACTCAGCGCCGAAACCGGAGAGGGGGCGGTGCCGATCCTGTTCTCCTGGCCCTCGGATGCGCGCGCCACTGGCTATCTGGCGGATCGCGACGGCGCGACCTATGCGCGCGACGATCTGGCCCGGCTGCTTATCCGGCTGAGCGAGGGGCATGGCGAACGCCAGATTGCCGTGGTCGGGCACAGCATGGGCGCATGGCTGGTGATGGAGACGTTGCGCCAGTTGCGCTTGCAGGGCAGGGGCGATGTCGTCGACCCGCTGCGCGTCGTGCTGGCGGCACCGGATATCGACATGGATGTTTTCCGCCGGCAAAGCGAGGTGGTGGGACCGCTGAGGACTCCGATGGCGGTGCTGGTCTCCTCGGACGACCGCGTGCTGGGAGTCTCGGGCAGTCTGTCGGGCGGGCGTCTTCGCGTCGGTAACGCGCCCCTGAATGACCCGCGCCTTCTGGCCGTTGCCGAACAGAACGGGATGCGCATCTTCGATATCACGGCCGTGCCCGCGACCGATGCCCTGAACCATGACCGTTATATCGGCTTTGCCGCGCGCTATGCCGCCGCCGCCGAAGATCATCACGGTGGCGGTTTGCGGCGGGCCGGCACCTATCTGCTGGACGCCACCGGGCGCATCCTGTCCAGCCCGTTCGACGCGGCGTCGCGGGCACTCGGCGGATCCTGACCCCGCGATCGGATGCATCCTCCTGGGGAAAGTGGGGGGCATTCTTCTCTCTCCGGTGCGAAAAACCGGCCCGACCTGCTGTCGGGCTGTCGGGATTCCGACCGCCAATCCCGGCGCGCTTTTGCCGAAACAGCAGCGGATTTCCTTTCCGGCCCCCCAAAGGGGGATGGCGTCCTATTTCCTGCCCGGGCTTTGGAATGGCACGGCGCAGGCGTCGGGCGGATATTCCAAGCTACAAGAGGCCGGGACAATCGGCCGCAAGCATGAGGAGCACGGGCGGTGTCTGCACCCATCGAAACCCAGGTCAGGCCGTCGGCCCAGGGCCGCGACGATATACTTGTCTGCTCGTTCCACACGCCCGACGACTATTACGCCGAAGCCGCCGAACAGCTTCGCGGCTCGCTGTCGGGGCTGGGCATACCCCATCGCATCGCCGAGGTGCAAAAGGCCCCCGGCGAGGAATGGATCGAACTTTGCCGCAAGAAGATCCCCTTCCTTCATTCCGTGTGCGAGGATCACCCTGACAAGCGGATCTTCTGGATCGACATCGATTGCGACATCGATTACCTGCCCGGATTTGTTGCCGATTTTTCCGCCGATATCATAGGGTTCCAGCGCGGATTTAATACTCCGCTGCGGATCGGATATGGGCACAGCGCGCGCTTCTGGGAACCGTGCTTCTGGGGGATCAACACGACCCCCGCTGCCCGCGCCTATATCTCGGACGCGGCGCGTGCCTCGGCCAGCATGTCCATTCGTGCCACCGACGACTATTTCTTCGAAGAAGCGTGGCGCCGCAACGCAGACCGACTGAGCTTTCAGGTGATCCCGGCCTCGATGCTGGGCGGACGCACTGCGCAGGATGGAACGGGCGCGCGTCCCTTCTTCTTCTTCGGCTCCAGCGGCAATGTCGCGACGTTCAAGGGGCTGGCCGCGCAGCATGACCGTCGGGCGCGGCCGAACCCGATGAAACCTGCGCCGGGGGTCAAATCCATTGCCCTGCAGACCGCACGCCAGATGCAAGGCGTCCTGCCGTCGCGCATTGCTGGGCCACTGCGGCGGCTTTCCGACCGGATCGGCGTTACCGAGTTCCTGTCGCCCACATTGCCGGCGACCAGCAATGGTGGCAGCGGGCTGTCGCCGAACAGCATCTATCACCTTGTCCACGAGGCACGAGAGGGGCGCGCCGAGGCAGTGCGGGACCGGATCGCGGCAATGGATGCCCGCCGATTGCCCGCCGCGACCGACCTTGCCGTGATCGGTGCCGCCAATGCGTTCCTGGAGCACGCCGGGCAAGTGTCCGAAGACGCGCTGCGCCTGCACTGGTGGGACAAGCCTTATCCGGGGAACTACGGCGATTGGCTGTCACCGCTGATCCTTGGCAAGCTGACCGCGCGGCCCGTCCGCTTTCAGCGCCATGACGAGGCGGATGCACCGCCGCATCTGATGGCCCTTGGTTCGATCGGGCGCTTCGCACAGACCTCGTCGATCCTAGTCGGGACCGGGATCAGCCGCAGCGATGCGGCGCTGGCGCCGGACGCGACATATATTTCGCTGCGCGGACCGTATTCCGCGCAGGCGGTGGCGGCGGCGGGCGGTCCCAAGGTCGAGCGCTTCGGCGATCCGGCTGCAATCCTGCCAAGGCTGTTTCCGCATCCCCATCCCGCCAACAGCAATGGCCGGATCGCGCTGGTCCGCCACTTTTCGCACCGGTCAATTCCGCTGCGGATGCCCGAGCATGTCGACGAACTCTCGATCCTGAGGTCCGGCCGGGACGCCATCCTGGCGTTGATCCACAAACTGCATGAATACGATGCCGTGCTGACCAGCGCGATGCATGTCTATATCACCTGCCATGCCTACGGCATCCCAGTCGCGCTTGTCACTTTCGAAGGGCACGAAAACGCGGTCCACGGCGATCAGGTGAAATATCGCGATTATGCGGCCGGGATCGGGTTGCCCGAACGAATGCCGATCCCGATCGGCCCGGACCTGCGCCGCCGTGCACTTCTGGACCTTGTCGAGCATGACCGCATTTCCGAAACCGCGATGGACGAAGTGACGGCGGCACTGCACGATGCCGTGGCCCTGTATGACCGGGTCGAGCGGCGTCCGGCAGAACGACGGGCAGCGCGGTCATGAAGGATCTTGAGACCCCCCTTCAGCCGCGAGTGCGTTCGGCCAACCCTCGCATCCCACCTCCGGTCGCGCGGGCGGGATGGCGTCTGCGGCACAGCATCGTGGGCCTAAGCTTTGTGCTGGGTTTCCTGCTGCCCGCCGGGCTTGTCGCCACCTATATGTTCGCGATTGCACGGGACCAGTTCGTTTCCGAGGTGTCCTTCGTCGTCCGTGACGACGAGTCGACCAACCTTGGAATGCTGGCGGGACTGGGACTATCGACGGCGGGAAATGCCACCACCGACGCAAAGATGCTGTACGAATACCTGCGCAGCCCTGGCTTCGTGGCAGATCTGGACCGCACGGTGGATCTGCGGGCGATCTATTCACGGGCGGCGGGCGACCCGGTCTTTGCCCTGAAGAAGGACGCGACGCGCGAGGAGTTGGTCGATTACTGGCGGCACATGGCGACGATCAGCGTCGATTCCGCCACCGGGATGATCGGGATCCATGTGCGTGCCTTTGCCCCTGACGACGCACAAAGGATCGCGGTGGCCGTGCATGATGCGGCGGCGCGGCTGGTCAACGCGGTCTCGGACGAGGCGCGCGACAGTTCGTTGCGGCACGCCGAGCGCGATCTTGCGGAAACCGAGCAGCGCCTGAGCGCGGCCCGCGTCGCCATCGCACGGTTTCGCGACGAGCATCGCCTGATGGACCCGCAGGCGGCGCTGAACATCAACTCCGCAGTCATCGCGGGTCTGTCGCAGGAGCTGACCGAGGCGATCATCCAGCTTGAGACACTGCGCGAACAGGGCACCGCGGATATCCGTCTGGCCCAGGCACAGAAGCGCATCGACGTGCTGCGCCGTCGCCTGCAGGATGAACAGCAAAGCTATATCGGGGCCGAAGGGGGCTCGCTAAGCTTCAGCGCCGTGCTTGACGGCTATACCAAGCTGCAACTCGATCTGGAACTGGCCGAAAAGAGCTATTCCCTGGCTCTTGCGGGGGTCGAAGCCACGCGTTCGAAGTCCGAGCAGGACAACCGATATCTGGCGACATTCGTGCAGCCATCGCTGCCGGAAGCCGCAACCCGTCCGCGTCGGGGCACGATCACGCTGCTTGCCACGGTCTTCATCTTCATCGCCTGGCTCAGCGTCGTTCTGATCGGCATCAGCAACCGCGATCGGGCATCATGATCCGCCTGGAGAACCTGTCGAAAAGCTTCACGGTCAATGGGCGAACGACCGTGGTGGCCAGAAACATCAATGTCAGTTTTCCGGATCGCACCGCCATCGGGCTGCTGGGGCATAATGGCGCGGGGAAGTCGACCCTGCTGCGCATGATCGCCGGCGTGGTCCGGCCGGACCGGGGCAACGTGGTCACGACCGGGACCGTATCATGGCCGGTCGGCTTCTCAGGCAGCTTTCACCCCGATCTGACGGGCGCGCAGAACACGCGCTTCATCGCGCGGGTCTATGACATCGACGCCGAGGGGCTGTTGGGTTTCGTCGCCCGCTTTTCGGATCTGGGGCATCACCTTTATCTGCCGTTCAGGAACTACAGCTCCGGGATGCGATCCCGGCTGGCCTTTGGTGTGTCGATGGGAATCCATTTCGACACCTATCTTGTCGATGAGGTGACCAGCGTCGGCGACGGTTACTTCCGCGAGAAAAGCAAGGCCTATTTCCGCAACCGACTGCTGAACAGCGGCGCTATCATGGTGTCCCATTCGATGAGCATGATCCGCTCGATCTGCGACGCGGCGGCGGTGCTTCATCAGGGACGGCTGACCTATTTCCCCGATGTCGAAGAGGCCATCGCCACCCACACCGCCAATATGGGCGGCGCCGTGGACGAGGATGATGATGAATAGCCGCGCCCGCCGCCACCCGTTGAGCCGGACCCGAGGACTGCGCACGCTGGGGGCGCTGATCTTTCGAGAAATGGCCACATCCTATGGCAAGTCTCCTGGTGGTTTTGTCTGGGCCATTCTCGAGCCGGTCGGGGGGATCGCGCTGCTGACGGTGATCTTTTCGCTTGCTGTCAGGGTGCCGCCGGTCGGATCCAGCTTCGCACTTTTCTATGCGACCGGGCTGCTGCCGTTTCTGATGTTTCTGGATATCGCCCGCAAGATCGCGCAATCGCTGTCATTTTCGAAACAGCTTCTGTTTTATCCCGGCGTGACGTTTACCGATGCGATCTTCGCGCGGTTCACGCTGTCCTGCGTCGTCCATGCCATCGTCTTCACGACGGTGATCATCGGCATTGTGCTTTACGACCGGGTCGAGCTGATCCTGAATCTGCCGCAGATCGTGACAGCGTTTTTCATGGCCGCCGGGCTGGGTCTTGGGGTCGGCTGCATGAATTGCTTCCTGATGCGCAGGTTTCCGATCTGGTCGAATATCTGGGCCATCGCGACACGGCCGCTGTTCCTGCTGTCCTGCATCTTCATCCCCTTCGATTCATTGCCCGAGGGATTCCGGAATGTCCTGTGGTTCAACCCGGTGGTGCATATCGTCGGCATGAACCGCAGCGGATTCTATTCCACCTATCGTGCGGAATATGTCGAGCCGACCTATGTCGCGCTGGTCGCCGCGTCGCTGTTCGGATTGGGGCTGGCGCTGCTGTTCCGCTGGCACCGCGACCTGGTCCTTCGCTAGATCGCGGCGGTGGCGTCACCCAGACGTGCCGCCGCCATCTGGGCAAGTCGTTGCTGGCTGTTCGTGATCATGCCCCGATACCTGCGATTGCTGAATCCCCAGGCGGTCGAGGACAGGGCATCGCAGTGATCCACCAGGAAAGGCATGGTCGTCACCGCCCGCAATCCCGGCATCGATTCCAGGTGCGCGTCTATGGTGATGCCCTGCCGACCATGTTCGTCATAGCGCCAAGCGGCCAGCCGCTCCAGCGCGCGGCGGTTGACGATGTTGAAGACCATGCCTGTGGTGCGGTTCAGGTGCAGGAATGTCTCGCCCCGAAAGCTTTCGACCTGTTCGGCATGATAGCCCTGCCGCACATGGGTCGACAGACCCGAAAACACGTCCCAGTCGCGACTTTTCAGATAGGCCATGACCTTTTCCAACCGGATCTCGAAATCCGGGGCGATCTCGACGTCGTCTTCGCAAAAGATCGCCTGTCCGATCCCTCTGGCCAAGCAGGCTTGGGCCATTGCGCGATAGCCCATGGCGGCGCCGATCCAGCCCGGATCCTGCCGTAGCCCGTCGCAGATCACGAAACCGCGCGGCCCCTGCTGCAGGAAAAACTGCCGGCGGAACTTCACCTCTCCCAGGCTGAGGCACAGTCGCGGCATGCGGTCATGCCCGACCGGGAAATCCGGCACCATCGAGCGCCAATCGACAGCGTCCGGTTCGACCGCCCGCGCCGCCAGCAAGAAGCGATAGATGCCAAGCGCGAAGCCATCTAGTCCGCCAGCCGCAAGGAACAGCCGGTCGCGCCCCATCCCGGCCGCCGCCAGTTTCTGATAGCGCTCGGGGCACATTTCGACCACAGCTTGGGCCGACTTGCCGTGCTGCACGATCTGGTCCAGATGCGGACCGGCTTTGCGCGACAGGACAAGGATGTCGTTCGACCCATAGGATTCAAAGGGGCCAAGCGCGGGGTCGATGTGAAAGCGGGTCAATTCGTGCCCGCGCCGATCCCGGATCACCTGCCGACCGGCGCGGCGCAGGACGCAGCGCAAACGGTCCTGCAGGTCGGGACGGCCACCAGTGACCGAAACCTCGGGCGTGATGGGAGAGGGGGCCCAGCCGCCCGACGCCGCCTTGGGAAAGCGAAGACGCGAATACAGGCCCGTCACGCCTTCGTCGTGAAGAATTTCGGAAATCCTGATGATCCGCATCGCGCGCCTCCGAAAAGTCACCACCTTCGCAATCCCGATCGGGAAAGGCCGGTACCGGAGCAAGGAGCCGGCGGCCGGAATATTCTGAAATCATATGGTTAAAGTCGAAAAAACTCTATAGTTGCCGGATGTTTACCTTTTGCGTCTCGCAGGATCTGCCTTCCCTGTGATGCCTGCGGGGGAAATTTCCCTTCTCTTGCCGCGACGCTAGAAAGCAACTCCGCGGCCCTGATGCAGGGCAGGGGAACCGACCGGTTCGACCTCGGCGCGCCACAGCTTTTGGTTGCGCCCGCTCATCAGGTCGGCGATCGCGGCGCGGGGGGATCTTGTCAGCACACTCAGCGGATTCCCGTTGAAATTTGGTACCTCCCCGGTCCGGCGATCAATCAGCCTGACCGCGAACAGCTGTTCGCCTTCGGCATTCGGGGCGGTTCCGTTCGTCACGTTGGGTCTGCTCATCTCGCTTCGATCCTCCACGATCTGGCGCTGCACATAACTTCATTATACACGACTCACCCTATCGACAATAGTGATAAAACGGAGGATAGTGCACCCGGTTGTGCCGAACTGGGGGAAGGTGGGAAGGAATGCAGAGTCTGGATCTGATCGACCGGAAGATCGTCGCCGAGCTGATGCGGGACGCGACCCTGCCCATTGCGCAGATTGCGGAAAAGGTCGGTCTTTCGCAGACACCTTGCTGGAAACGGATCCAGAAGCTTGAATCCCTGGGCGTGCTGACCGGGCGCGTCGCCCTGGCCGATCCCGGCAAATTGGGCTTCGGCATCCTGGTCTTTGTCGAGGTGGAGGCCCCGAACCATTCCCATGAATGGCGCGAAGAGTTCACCCAAGCCGTGGCTCAGCTTCCCGAGGTGATGGAGGTTTATCGCATGGCCGGGCGCATGGATTACATGCTGCGCGTTGCCGTGCCCGACATGGATTCCTTCGATCGGCTTTACAAGCGCCTGACCGATGCGGTGCCGATCAAGAACGTCACATCGCATTTCTCGATGGAGCGGATCCGCTTCAGCACCGCCTATCCAGTCGATACCCGCAATCGCTGACCTGACCGGAGGATCCGGTTCGACATCATGTGATCCGCAGACGCCGCGCCGGAGCCAATGAAAAACCGCCCTGCTCTTTCGGGCAGGGCGGTTTTCCGACTTTCAGGCGTGGTTCAGTGAACCTGTTTCTCGCGCACCTTGGCCACGTCGGCGGCGGTCACGGCCGCTGCGTCATTGCCCCAGCCCTTGCGCAGGAAGCTTGCCAGCTCGGCAACTTCATCGTCGTTCATGCGATCGGCATAGCCCTGCATGACCAGATGCATCGGCCGCTTGGCGGTCGAAGGCACCTGCGCACCGTTCAGGATCACCGAGATCAGCGGTTCCACTTCCGAGCCGGTGACCAGGTGATTGCCCGCAAGCTCCGGGAAGATCTCGGGCGCGCCCTTGCCGGAAACGAAGTGACAGGCCGCGCAGTTGTCGAGGTAAAGCCGCGGACCCAGCGCCATGTCGGGGGCGGCTTCGGTCAGCATCTTCTCGGTTTCCTTGCCCGCCTCGTCCGCGTCAAGCGCGGGCATGGCCAGGCTTTCCTTTGCCGCGAAGCTTTCCGGCAGATCGGCCGGCGCACCGTCGAGCCCCTTCAGGAAGGCGGCAATGGCCAGGTTGTCCTGGTCGGTCAGGTGTTGCAGCGAATGCTGCACCACCAGCCCCATTTCACCATTGGCGGTCGAATGGATGTTCCGACCCGTTGCCAGATAAGCCGCCATGTCTGCGACATCCCATTTCTGGGCTGCCGAGTTCGGACCGCGCAGCGACGGAGCGTTCCAGCCGCCGACGACGCCGCCGGCCAGGAAGTTCGCGTCGCTTGCGCTGACGCCGTCCTGTGCCATCAGCGCATTGCGCGGGCTGTGGCAGGCGGCGCAGTGCGCAGGGCCTTCGACCAGATACTGGCCACGCTCTTCGATCTCGGTCTTGCCGGTGGCCGGGGTGAAGCCCGCGTCATGCGTCAGCGCCAACCAGTTCCATGCCCGGATGCCGAAACGCATGTTGAAGGGGAAGGAAAGCTTCGTTTCCTCGACCTTGTTCTGGACCGGCTCGACCTCATGCATGAAGTAGTCGTAAAGCGCGCGGACGTCCTCCTCGGTCAGCTTGCGATAATTCTCGTAAGGCATGGCCGGGTAAAGATGGGCGCCATCCGCGCGAATGCCGTCCTGAAGTGCGGCGCGGAACTGATCCAGCGTCCAGTTTCCGATTCCGGTTTCCGGGTCCGGGGTGATGTTCGTCGACCAGATCGTCCCCATCGGGCTTGCGATTGCGCGCCCTCCCGCAAAGGACTTGCCGCCATCCGCCGTGTGACAGGCCATGCAGTCCGAGGCATACATGGCGTATTTCCCCTGACCCTCGACCGGTTTCCAATCATCCGGCAGCTGCGTCGACGGACCGGTGATCTGCGTGGGCACGAAGGCAAAGGCCAGCCCGCCAACGACGCCGACCGCCGCAAGCGCGGCGACGATGCGAAGAGATTTTTTCATCGCCTGGCTCCTCAGATCAGCGGGCGGGGGTTCGACAGATACTGCGTGCGGATCGCGTGGGCCGTGTGATAGGCCAGCCCGCCGACAAGCCCGGTCGGGTTGTATTCGGTGTTCTGCACGAAGTTCCCTGCACCGGTGACGAAGACGTTGTGCTTGTCCCAGGCCTGCGAATAGCGGTTGACCGCACCTTCGCGCGGGTTGGACGACATGGCATGGCCGCCGGTATTGTGGGTCGTCTGATACGGACGGACGTCATATTGTGTGCCGTCGCCCTTGAACGCCGATTGCATCAGGTCGGGGCCCATGGTCTTGGCCAGTTCCTCCATCTTGCCCTTCATGAACTGGTTCATGCGAAGGTCATTGGGGTTCCAGTTGAAGGTCATCCGCATCAGCGGCCGGCCGTGGCGGTCCTTGTAGGTCGGGTCGAGATCCAGGTGGTTCGTCCGATAGGCCATGTGCGAGCCATGCGAGCCGATGGACATCGAATGGCCGTACCATTCCTTGATGCCCTTTTTCCAATCCGCGCCCCAGCCCGGGGTGCCCTTGGGCAGCGGCATCGAGCGGATGGGTTGACCATTGGTCGTGCCGGAACGCCAGTAGGCGCCGCCGATGAAGCCTTCGCGGCCGAAATCGATCTGATTCACCCCGAAATCGTCGATCGACATGCCGTTGGCGCCGGTACCGATGAAGGGATTGAATTCTTCGTCCTTGAAGAACATCGTCACGCCGCCCGTCATCTGATAGGCATAGCTGCGCCCGGTTACGCCTTCGCCGGTCATGGCGTCATAAGGCTGACCGATCCCCGACACGAGCATCAGGTGGACGTTGTTCAGTTGGAACGACGACAGGATCACGATGTCGGCGGGCTGGAACACTTCCTCCTGCGTCTTCTCGTCGAAATAGGTCACGCCGGTCGCGGTCTTGCCGTCGGGCGCCATTTCGACGCGCAGCACCTCGGATTCGGTGCGATATGAGAAGTTCGGCATCCGCTTCAACGCGTCCAGGATGGTCGTCTGCGGTGAGGATTTCGAGTACTGATAGCAGCCGAAGCGCTCGCAGAAACCACAGAGGTTACAAGGGCCCATCTGCATGCCGTATTCGTTGACATAGCCGGTCGAGGCGATGCCGCCCGGTGCCTTGAACGGGTGATAGCCCATCGCCTTCGCGGCATCCGCGAACTTCTGTCCGTCCCAGGTCGTGGGCATCGGGGGCATGGGATAGTCACGCGACCGCCAGCCCTCGAATGGGTTGCCGCCGTCGATCTTCTGGCCCTTGAGATTGCCCGCCTGGCCCGAGATGCCCGCGACACGCTCAAAGCGGTCGAAGAAGGGCTCCATCTCGTCATAGGTGACTGGATAGTCGGCCAGCAGCATGTCCTCAGGGATGATGCCTGCGCCCCAGCGTTCGGTGACATAGGAACGCAGTTGCATTTCCTCGGCTTGGGGACGCCAGTTGAGGCCGTTCCAGTGCGTGCCCGCACCGCCGACGCCATTGCCGGGCAGGAACGAACCGAAGCTGCGATAGGGCAGGGCGGTCTCTGCCTCGTTGCGGCGCACGGTGACCGTCATCTGGCTGGCGCGCTGCATCATCTTCAGCCGCACACCATAGCGCAGCTCGTCGATCATCTGGGGATACTGGAAATTCGGCACCGTGCTTTGGTCATGGCCACGCTCAAGCGCGACGATGTCCAGGCCTTCCTGCGCGAGTTCCATCCCAAGGATCGAGCCGGTCCAGCCTAGGCCGACGATCACGACGTCTTTTTTCTTTTCCTGACGTGCCATCGCTTATGCCCTCTCGCCTTTGATGGAAACCGGCCCGAGCGGGTAGCGGATATTGTGGCGCGTCGCCCATTCGCGATAGCTCGCGCGTGCGCCGGGGAAGCCGATATGGGTCCAGGCCTGCATACCGTGGTTGCCGCCATACATCGGGTCGGCGAAATAGCCTTCCTTGGTATTGGCGAGCAGGATCGTGAAGAAATCGCGCAATTCGGCCTGCAGGCCGACATCGCCCTCCTGCAATGCGGTCAGCGCCGCGTCCTTCTGGGCGTCATCCAGTGCGATGAACGCCTTGCCATGCTGCGCTTCGCACCACGCGTTGAACGCGGGGATGGCCTGGCGGTAGATCTGGGCCGGGTTCAGCGGGCTTTGCCAGCCCAGCAGCGGATCCGCGGACGGATCATGCGGGCCGACCATGTACCAGTCGTCCGCGCGGCCGAAATCGCCGGCAAGCTGGCCGTCGATGAACACCGGCACGCGCGCCTCGATGGCGCCGGGCCCGTCACCTTCGGACGGAATAAGCCGCGCGGTCGCGGCAATCACAAAAGCCCATTCTTCGGGCGTGAAATATTGGCAATCATAGTCTTCAAGCGGCGCCGGAGGTTCGACGGGCTGGGCTTTGGCCGAGACGGCCAGGCCTGCCAGAGCGACACCTGCGGCGGACCCCTTCAGGAATCCACGACGGCTGGGATATCCGGGAAGATCGGTCATATTGGTCTTTCCTGCCGATGGCTTATGGGTGGGAAATGCCCAAGGGCAATGGGGCGTCCTTAGACCCCTCGTCCGGGGGGTGCAATGCGATGAAGCCATTCTTGCAAAAAGCAAGTCACCCTTTCGTCGCGCGTCGTCATGCCACGCCCGAGGGATCTGCCAACCTGAAAAAGCCCTGCCGCTACAGGGCAATTGACCCGGGGCCTGACATTTCCGCGCTTTCCGATTAGTGTGGCGCGCCTGATCGCCGCCATTGATGGAACGCCGCATGACAATCACGCAGGAAGACGAACTGGACGGCATGAAGGAGATCGGCCGAATCGTCGCCAACACCATGCATGCAATGTCCAGGGCGATGGAGCCGGGAATGACGACCCGCGAACTGGACGCAATCGGTCGGTCTTTGCTTGAACGCGAAGGCGCGCTGTCTGCGCCCGAGGCGAGCTATGATTTTCCGGGCGCGACCTGCATCAGCGTGAACGAGGAAATCGCCCACGGCATCCCCGGCGATCGGGTGATCGCGCCGGGAGACTTGGTGAATATCGACGTTTCCGCATCGAAGAACGGCTATTTCGCCGATACCGGTGCCAGCTTTTGTCTTCCGCCGAAGCGGACGCAGCTTGATCGCCTATGTCGCGACGGCAAGCGGGCGATGCAGATCGGGATCGCGCAGGTCGGTGCGGGTAAGCCTCTGGCGGGAATCGGGCAGGCCATCGGCCGCTTCGCCACAGCCCGCGGTTATACCCTGATCCGTAATCTTGCCAGCCACGGCGTCGGCCGTTCCCTGCATGAATACCCCGAGGAAATCGCGACCTGGCCAATGCGGGACGAAAGGCGTCGTATCGACAAGGGACTGGTCCTGACGGTCGAACCCTTCCTTTCCACTGGCGGCCGCTGGGCCAGCGAGGGCGAGGACGGCTGGACCCTTTACAGCGACCCCTGCGCGCCGGTCGTGCAATATGAACATACGGTCGTGGCGACTGAACGTCGCGCTATCGTCGTCACGTTGCCCGGCTGATCGCTTTGTCTTAACGGCGGCAGGGCGCGCTCATCCAACTGATGGCGTCGCCATGCCGTGGGGGCGTGTCTTATCCTTGCTTTCGTCATGACGCCCGCGCCGATGGCAATGGCAGGTCTCAGGCATCCGGTCGAACGCGGCGCATGGAAGCCAGTGCCCTGCATTGGCTGTGCCCGCGCCGAAGGCTGATGGGTCACGTCTTGTCATGCGCCATTTCGGCAAGCTTTGCGATGGTGTTCAGGTTGCGCGCCGTCCCGATCGCCATAGCGGCCAGTCGCAGGCGCGAGGTTCCCATGCCGGAGGGATAATGGATGATGACCTCGTGTCTTCCGAAAGCGACCTCCTCATCCTTGCGGCCCTTGCCGATGTCGTGTCGATCCAGCGGCGCATCGTGTTCAACGAAAAGGACCAGGACCCGGTTCGGCGCTGCCGTCGGGAAGGGATTCTCCCGGATCAGCTGTCTCAGTTCCTCCGCTTCTCTCAGGATGACGCCCACCGGCTTGCTACACCGCGCCGCCAGGCCGTTCTTCAGGGCCGTCGCCGCTGCATCCCTTGCCATGCGAGTCCGAAACACGACATTCCCGGACTGGATGTAGGTGCGGACATCCTCAAAGCCGATCTCCTCGCAGGTCTTGCGCAATTCGCTCATCGGCAACTTGCCGGTGCCGCCGACATTCACGGCGCGAAGAAGCGCGATGTAGACAGCCATGATCCCTCGCAATGGTGGTCGAAGGACATTGAGGCTAGCCGCAAAGCTGTGGAAAGTCGCCAGGTAAGGGCCCGGCAGACCGACGCGATGACAGCAGAAGGGGATGGGGCGCCACCTTGCTTCGCAGAGTTCGCAGCGGACGCTGCCCCTGTTGTGGGTGCCAGGAAGAAAATTTCCCTCGCTGTGATTTTCTTCTTGCAAGGGTGATTGGGAGTCCCTAGATACGCCTTCACCGAGACGGCGACGCTGGCTCGGGACGGAATTGAGCGGCTCGGAAGTGTTGCTTGATCTGGGACAATTCGGGAAGAGATGGCTTGACGGCGCCACGAAGGAAATGGCGCGGTTCGGTTTGTTTTTTATCCCCTGCTTTTTGACATTGCGAGATATCTGAAGAGATATGCGGGCGGTCTGGTCGTTTTCGATCGAGAA